>Ga0123352_10005570_pt1 | contig 19009 bp, 19 predicted proteins | sample TergutLab28metaG_FD_89700 | JGI IMG/M metagenome (GOLD analysis project Ga0123352, IMG submission 89700) | Labiotermes labralis P1 segment gut microbial communities from Petit-Saut dam, French Guiana - Lab288 P1 | ecosystem: Host-associated > Arthropoda: Insects > Digestive system > Gut ... | reverse complement strand
TTGCATAACACCCGTTTTGTTGTAGTCGAATGAATCATAAACTTCTTCTATCGTTCCTACTGCAAGCGAATATTTTCCAAGCATTGAATAACACATTGCCAAATTAAAGTCTAAAGCAACGTCTTTTTCTAATACATATGTCTCAAGGCTATGGGCTTTAAGATAGTATTGTAAAGCTATTTTAAAATCCTGTTTATAGATATATAGCGACCCCATATTATAATTAAAATGATGTTGATTTTCTTTGGTGGCTTCTTCAATTAAAGGTGCTTCGGATAATAACCGCTCTTCTGCTGATGCAACATCTGCTTCCGCTAGCACTAATCTAATTTCAAACATTCTGTACAACGTATTTAAGTCTCGCTCAAATGGCAGTTTGGTGATAATGACCAAATCACTTTGATTTTTTCGGGCTTCGTCCATCTGTCTATTTTTAATTAAATCTTTCCATCTGTACAGTCTTTCTCTAAAATCTGTCAGTTCTTTATCCGTAAAAGGGGCTTTTTCTACATCAAAAAACTTCCTTGCGACAGCAATATCTTCATCGCTATAATTCCAATAGCCCTTTTCGATTCTGCTTATCTTAGGCATTCCACAACCTAAAGCTGCCGCCAAATCCTTTTGCATACAATTTGTGGCTTTTCTAAGTGCTTTAATCTTTTGACTTGGGGTGAGTTGTGCATTATTCACCATAGAACCACCTTGACTATAAAAACATAAGGGCAATATGCCTAAAATTATACATGATTCAATTAGTGTTTGCAATATGTCACATTAGCCTAATTTGTTATGACATTATATAAGCAAACAATATATTGCACGTGCATCAGCCAATGGCCACATTCAACTTCTTGCAAAATGCAAGGGGTTGCAAAATGAAAGTAGTTGAACATGAACGACACACTCTCCAGTAACCAGGTTTTAACTGTCGCTTTACACTCGGTACCGAAGCATGGGCGGGGTAGAGTGGGTTTTTCCGAGTACGTAGGCGTCCAGATAGATTCACACGGCGGGAAAACGCTATATTTCCGTGTGATAACACGAGGAAATATAGTATTTTCCCCCGTGTGAAGCTGTCTGGACATCAGCCGGAGTATCGGAAAAACCCACTCTACCCCGCCCATGCGACAGTCCACTCATCTAAACCCAACACATGAAATATCGGGCTTGATTTAACCGAACAATATTTTGCATTTTGCAAATTTCCTGTGGAAATCCGTACGGCTCTATAGTACAATAGGCTAGAAAGGTTGTGACATAATCAATGGCAACGAAAATTACTAAACTGCTAAGTCCTAAAGTCGATATAATATTCAAACTTTTGTTCGGTGACGAACGCAGCATGGAGATTTTAATAGACTTCTTGAAAGCAGTCCTTAATCTTCCAGATGATGAATTTGAGGAAGTTGCAATTGTAGACCCTCACTTACTTAGGGAATATGATGGTGATAAACTTGGAATACTTGACGTAAAGGTTAAAACACGCACGAAAAAGGTTATTGACATAGAAATTCAGCTAAGAATTAAACCTCATTTTGTTGAGAGAGTAGTTTTTTACCAATCCAAAATGATTACCGAACAAGTAGGGGCTGGCAAAGAATTTTCAAAAATCCAGCGTGTTATCAACATAATCATCACAGACGAGATTTTGATAAAAGACTATGAGGGCGGCGAGGGCAAGTATCACCACCGCATCAGCCTTTGCGACGTTGACACAGGCTACCAGTTCTCTAATATCAAAGAAATAAATATCTTAGAATTAAAGAAGCTACCCCAAACTGATGATGGCACAAACCTATGGGCGTGGATGAAGTTTCTAAACGCCGAAAACAAGGAGGAGATGGATATGTTAGTAGAAGACAGACCGCAAATGAAAATTGGTAAAGCTGTCGCACGTCTTGAGGAATTATCGCAGGACGAAAGGGCGAGAATGCTTTTTGAATCACGGCAGATGCTGGAGTGGGATATTAAGTTGGGGAAGGAAGCGGCGAAAAAAGAAGCGACGGAAGGAATCGCACGAAATCTTTTGACAATCGGCATGTCCGTTACTGACATTTCTTCCGCTACGGGCTTAACCCCTACAGAAATTGAAGCACTCCGCATTTTACCGACCAACAATTAGCCACGATACGCAAAAGGCACGTACATTTTCCGCTGTACGTGCCTTTGCCATATCCCCTAATCGCTCATATCTCTATCGGTAAAACGAATCAAACAAAACTTTATCCCTCGAAAGGCACACTGGAATGATGCAATTGGATTCTAACATCACCGCTTGCATCCCTATAAAGACCCAGTGACTTTTCAACCCTAATTTCTTCGCCGTCACCGTCTGTAAGGAATACAGAACCCATCCACAATGCTGTTTCGCCATTAATGATATGCTGGCCATCGTTGCAAAATCTGACTGCTGTCCAAGGACTAAGCGCGAAGCCGCCGTCTTCGGCAATGCTTCCACCAATGAAATAGGAGGCCGCAGCCGCTTCGGTAAATCTAAATGGCACTTCTTGTGCGATGGTTGGCTTGAACAGTACGTAACCGTCTACATATCCATATAGTGTGTCCAATACGTTTTGGGCAATGGATGCATAATCTTCATCTTCGGCATATGCGGTGCTTATTGCAACTAAACCTTCACCCCATGCGACTTGAAGTGCTGTTATTTCAGCAACGGTAATGGGGTTAATTGCCGGTGGTGGGGTTGGTGCTTCCGGTGTTGCCGCTTCTGGTGGAGCAACCACTGGTGCTGCAACCGGCATAGGTGATGTTATCCTGGCCATTTCATTTTCTGCATCCCATTCTACTTCAAAACCAAGCGCATCTGACAACGCGCCAACAGGCAAGAATGTTCTGCCGTCCATGATAAATGGCTGGTCGTCTTCTGCAAATTGCATGGCTTGTCCATCAAGGCTTACACCAACACCAAAGAAAATTTCCCGTGTTACAGGGTTTGCCATCACCAATGTGCCAGAAAATAATGCCATCACCAACACACCCGCTACAAAGCTTTTGACCATCTTGCTTTTTGAACTTCTCATTTTACATCCCGTCCTCTTCTTTAAATTTAATAGGATATTATCATCTAAGGAAGTTGAATGCAAACACAATTTGTGACCACTCCCACAAAAAACCGCTTGACAAAACAACCCCATCTGGGTTTTACTATTCAAAACCGATGAAGCGGAAGTAAAAACATTCACGCGCAGTACAGAGAGTTCGGGCAGCTGAGAACCGAGCACGAAATGCGGGGTGTTAAATGGGTCGCGGAGGGCATGGTCAAAGGCTGAAAACAGCCGAGTATTCCATGACGTATGACACACGTCAGTTGTCTGGGGTATGATAGTACCCTAATGAGCGTACGGCATTCGCCGTAAATCAAGGTGGCACCGCGGATAAAGTTTATTCGTCCTTGGTAAAGAAGATTTATTTCTTTGCCAAGGATTTTTTATTTAAATGGGGGCACGGTTACTGTAAAAGGAGGTTATTTGAATGGCACTAAAAATCACCGATGGAATCCGAACATTGGCAAACCAAAAACACCTGACACACGAAACTGCCGAGGCAATCATGGATGAAATAATGACGGGCAGCGCATCCCCGGTGCAAATTAGCGCGTACCTTACCGCGCTAAGCCTAAAGGGGGCAACCACTACAGAAATAACCGCCTCAGCCGCAGGAATGCGCAAACACTGCATACGGTTTTTGCACGAAGTGGATGCACTGGAAATCGTGGGGACAGGCGGCGATTATGCAAACACGTTTAATATTTCTACCGCGGCTTCAATCATTGCGGCGGCGGCAGGGGCAAAGGTAGCCAAGCACGGCAACCGCAGTGCCGCAGGCAATTGCGGCTCGGCCGATGTGCTGGAGGCACTGGGTGTCAACATCAGCATTCCACCAGAACAAAGCGCGGAAGGGCTAAGAAAAATTGGGTTATGTTTTCTATACGCACAAAACTATCATGTCGCCATGAAGCATGTGACCCCTATACAAAAAGACCTGCCGATACGCACACTTTTTAATATCCTGGGGCCGCTTACAAACCCCGCGGGGGCGCAGATGCAATTGATGGGCGTATATGATAAAGAACTGGTAGAACCCCTGGCACGTGTACTGCATAACCTGGATGTAAAAAGCGCGATGGTGGTGCATGGCGAAGATGGGCTGGACGAGATTTCGCTATGCGCGCCCACATTTGTTTGTGAAATCCGCAATGGATGGGTCAAATCATACACCATCACACCCGAGCAATTCGGCTTTGCCCGCTGCAATAAATCTGATTTAAAGGGCGGCACCCCGCAAGAGAACGCCGCCATTTTAAAGGCCATTTTAAACGGAGTGCAGGGCGCAAAGCGCAATGCCACCGTGCTGAATGCCGCCGCCGCACTATACATTACAGGCGAATACGACTCGATGGAAGACGCCATATACCAAGCCCAAGAAGTAATAGACAACGGCTCGGCCGCAAAAAAATTGGAGGAATTTATAAAATGGACATCAAAAAAATGACAACAGGCAGATTCGGGGACTTTGGCGGACAATACGTGCCGGAAATCCTCATGAACGCAATGCAAGAATTGCAGCAAGTCTATGAGAAATTGCGCGATGAACCCGCATTTAATAAAGAACTCACCGAATTATTCAACAACTACGCAGGCAGGCCGTCGCGTCTTTATTACGCCGAAAAAATGACCAAACAACTGGGCGGCGCAAAAATCTATCTTAAACGCGAAGACCTGAATCACACGGGCTCACACAAAATTAATAATGTACTCGGTCAAGCATTGCTGGCAAAAAGAATGGGCAAAAAGCATCTCATTGCCGAAACAGGCGCGGGGCAGCATGGTGTAGCCACCGCTACCGCCGCCGCGTTAATGGGGCTGACTTGTGAGATTTTCATGGGCAAGGAAGATATCATCCGTCAAGCCCTCAACGTATACCGTATGGAATTATTAGGCGCGAAAGTACATGCCGTCACCAGCGGCACCGCCACACTAAAAGACGCGGTAAACGCCGCCATGCGCGAATGGGTGGGTAGAATTGGCGACACCCATTATTGCCTGGGCTCGGCAGTGGGGCCTCATCCATTCCCCACCATCGTGCGCGACTTCCAGGCGGTCATCAGCCGTGAAATTAAACAGCAGATATTAGAAGCCGAAGGCTGTCTTCCTGACACGGTGCTGGCTTGTGTGGGCGGTGGAAGCAATGCAATCGGCGCGTTTGCTGATTTTATAGACGATGAATCGGTAGAGCTGGTTGGCTGTGAAGCCGCAGGCCGCGGCATAAACACCCCAGACCACGCCGCAACCATGACAAAAGGAAGCAAAGGCGTTTTCCACGGCATGAAATCCTATTTTTGCCAAGACGCGTTTGGGCAAATTGCCCCCGTACATTCCATTTCCGCGGGGCTGGACTACCCTGGCATTGGCCCGGAACATGCCCATTTAAGAGACATTCACCGCGCAAAATATGTAGCAGTGACCGACGAGCAAGCAGTCAAAGCCTTTGAATACTTACCGCGTACCGAAGGCATCATCCCCGCCATTGAAAGTTCACATGCCGTGGCATACGCAATGGAATATGCGCCAACGCTCGGCAAAGACAAAATCATGGTGGTTAATCTGTCTGGCCGCGGCGATAAAGACGTTGCCACAATCGCAAAATATAAAGGGGTAGATATCAATGAATAGAATAGCAAAAGCCTTCGAGGGCGGCAAAAAAGCCTTTATTCCCTTCATCGCAGGAGGCGACCCAAACATGGGCACCACAGAAAAACTGCTGCTGGCCCTGAACAAAGCAGAAGCAGACATCATAGAAATAGGCATCCCATTCTCCGACCCGATTGCCGAAGGCCCCGCCATTGAAGCCGCGTCCGAGCGCGCATTAAAACAAGGCTGTACTGTAGACATGTTGTTTGACGTGGTAGGGCGCGTCCGCGGTGAAATTAACGCCGCCATCATGTTTATGACCTACTACAACCCTGTATACGCCTACGGCATAGAAAAATTTACCGCCCGCGCACAAGCTTGCGGCATAGACGGCTTAATCGTCCCCGATTTGCCGTTTGAAGAACGGGACGAATTGCTCATGCCATGTAAAAATAGTGGGCTAGAGCTTATTTCACTGATTGCTCCCACTTCCGAAAACCGCATAGACCATATTGCTAAAAATTCGACAGGTTTTTTATATTGTATGGGCGTAGCCAATGTGGATGGGGGTATAGACTCCACATCTCAAAATATGATAAGCCGCGCAAAAGTGGCCAGTGACATACCATGCTGCATGGGTCTTGATATAACCAATGCGGGGCAAGTAAAGGCATTAGCACAATGCGCTGATGGGCTAATCGTAAGGGATGCGATTGTGAAATTAGTTGAACAATATGGTGAGGATTCTGCGCCGCATGTGTATAAGTTTGCGAAGGAAATAAGAGAAGTCATTTAATTGAAGATTACCAAACAAAAAACCGATTCCACAATGGAGTCGGTTTTTGTTTCCTTTTATATCGCGCTTTATAGTTGGGCTTGGCAGCACTTACATGGCAGACCCGACCCCGGGGCGGCATGGCCAGTGGTTGATATCGTGGAGCGTTCAATGAAAAATGCTTAACGAGGCTGCTATTTTTTGCTTTGGCGTTTTATGATATAATCATTTTAATGTCATACAGAACGAATAGTAAATAAAGGGGCGTTACAAATGGGAGTATCTATATTGCAAGCTGAAACTTTAAACTTGCCAGAAAGGTTTGCAGTTAAACTACGCGGCAAAAAGGTAGAACTTATCGAAAGTGGCGACTCTGTAATTATTAACCCTGTACAATGTCCTATTGAAACTATGCATGGCATGTTTGAAAGTGATGGACATGAGGTCGAAAGATTTTTAGAACGTATGCGCCAAGATAAAGAGCTCGAATTTGAACTTGAATATGGCGGCAGATAAATATATTCTTGACGCGTGTGCTTTACTTGCCCTCGTTTACAAAGAAACGGGGGATAATATCGTAAAATCAATTCTCAAACAGGCGACTATCGGAAACGCCATCATATACATGAATAAACTCAACTTATACGAGGCCTATTATGATGTAATCCGTTCAAAAGGGTTACAACAAGCCGAAGCGTTCTATACTATGGTGCTGATGTCCCCTGTGCAAATTATTGATGTCATATCAGACCAAGTGTTCCATAAAGGGGCGTTTCTTAAAACGCAGTACAAGATGTCCCTTGCTGATTCAATATTACTGGGGGAAGCGTCTGTTAGAGGCGCATCCATTCTTACGTCAGACCATCACGAGTTTGATATTATAGAGAGAAACAACAATATCAAATTTATTTGGTTAAGATAATTTTGGCACAGGGTATTGAAAATGAAATGACCTATATGTTGGGGCAAATACATTAAAATTGTCTTCATTGGTCGGGCAGAGACTTCAAATCTGTCTAAATACAAATGTAGACAATAAAAAAACACTTGCAAAGTTTCAGCTTAAACTATTGCAAGTGTTTTTTGTTTTGATTTTTTGGCTGGTGGTTATTCAATCATAGCATCGACAAAGGCGATGTATGCACCGCCCCCAGGCTGTTCAATTTGAATCAATAATATATTAATACCTCTTACATCTACAGAAATGTCTGTAGGCATTGTGTTGCCATCTACAATAAAAGATGCCAATGTCCTGCCATCACCAGTAAAGCTAATAGACGATGTTCCACCGCCAGACCCATCTATTCTGGCTATTGTACCTGTTATACTGCTAAACTGCCCGTTTAAGTTATGGTTAGACCACCCATTCGTTTGAACTGGGAGACTGGAAAAGGGCTCCCCCTGGGTTCTAATTGTATTTGGAAATACATTTCCATGAATGTGAACAATACCTAAGTTTATTGTATTCTGACCTGTACTTCCCTCGAACTGAGGCACTGCCTCTAAAAGTGCTTGCGCTCTTGGAACTGGCACAGGCAAGGGTTCGGGCAATGGTACAGGTATTTCTGGTCCAACTGGCGGCAACACAGGCACTGTTGGCATGGGTGCGGGTTCTACATGTGGACTCCATTCAGGGGTAGCTGGTGGTGGTGGCGGTTCTGGTGCGACTAGGGCTGGCAACGGCGCAGGCAAAGCCGTCGTCACATTCGCCCCGCCTAAGTACACCGTTTGTGTATCCCCATCCCAATGCACAGGCAACTGGAGCGCATCAGCAATAGCTCTCACGGGCAAGTATGTTGTACCTTCCCAAATAAATGGCTCTACAACATTGCCCTGTGCATCGCGTGGGGTTACTAGCTGACCATTTACGACAAGTCTAATATTGTTGAACATTACGCTAATATCTCTGGTTGTTGCCGCGGATACAGTTAGCGTACCAAATAGTAATGCCATCAAGACCGCACCTGCAACAAATCCTTGTATACGTTGCTTCATTCTTACTTCCTCCATCCCATTTTCATAAAATCTTGGACTTCATCAACGTTATAATGACATATTTTTTGTGTTACACTTTTTGCATACATTTACTGCAATTAATTATTCACCCCCATTGATGCAACAATTTAATCAAAATGTTGTATCTTGTAAAACCCAGCAATTTAGGCACAAAAAAAGGACGAAGATACATAATTCTCGTCCAAAGCTATGTAATGTAGTACCAAGAAAGCCCCGTAATCACAAGGAAAAGTAAACCAATGCAACATTTTGATTAAAATGTTGTATAACTAAACTCATTCTAACTGGAGGATTCTATCATGTCAACCACCCAACCCATCCGCGATTTAGCCCACGTTCGCGCCATAACAGAACACTATCTCAACCTCGGTCAACACCGCAACCACTTACTCATCGTATTCTGCCTAAACTCTGCGCTACGCATAGGTGACATCCTACCTATACGCTGGGGCGATGTTTACGATTTCAAACGCGGTCATGCATTTGAAACACTGACAATAAAAGAGCAAAAAACCACAAAAACAAAAACTCTGGCATTAAACAAAAAAATAGCAGATGCCCTAAAACATTCCGCTACCACCGCCAAACCGCATCAATTTCTATTCGCCAACCCTACCACAGGCAACGCTATAGACCGCACCCAAGCCTACCGTATTATCCGCGAAGCGGGCAACGCTACAAGCATACCCATTCAAATCTCGCCCCATGCCTTACGCAAAACCTTTGGCTATCACGCCTGGCAGAATGGCATTTCCCCCGCCGTGATTATGGAAATTTATAATCATTCCAGTTTGAATCATACGCGACGCTACCTTGGCATTGTGCAGGATGATTTGAATTTAGCTTATGCAAAAATCGACCTTTAGCATTACTTAATTAATTGAAGTCATGCCCAAAAGCCTGCAATACACTCACGGTTCCTTTGTACAGTTGATTTTCAACAACAACTTCAACATTATCAAAAGTGTAAAAAACACGGTGTTGCACATTTATTCTTACAGACCGCTTACCTTTCAGTGGCCCAGTTAACATTTTTCCAACGTTTGGGTTTTGCTTGATGTTATCCATTTCTTTTAAAAATTGTTTCATCAAGTGTGCAGATTTCAATTTTGGAATATCCTTGGTCAAAACATCGTGCGCATATCGAACTCTATACATATTTGTGTAATTCAGATTCATCTATAAATTCGCCATTTTCTCTTTCTTCCAATGTTTGCGCAATGCTTGGATTTATTTGAAGAATGCGTATAGTCTCCAACAATCCGTCATATGCTTTTTCATCCATCAGTATGCCACATTTGCCATTTATGGCAAGTTTTATCGGTTTTTCGGGAAGAAGATATGACATTATTGAACTTATTTTATTGTCTTCATATATCGTTTCAGGCTGCAAAACAGTAGCCATCGCTTGTCAACTCCTTTATTCGCTTTATAGATACTTTATCATAAGATTATCCCCACGTCTATTCATCCCCCAGCACCACCGCAGCAATAATCTCTGCCAACGGAACCATCGCATTCACCGCATCTTGAAAGGTATTATGCTGGTTGCCAACCTCCACCAGTGTACTGAGTGGTGCCATATGCAAACTATATCTAAATGCCCGCAAATAAATCCTACGTGCCAGCCCTGGGTGCAATTGATTTGCCGCAAGCTGTAAACGAAAACTGAAATTCAAGTTTTCTGTCTGGTAAGGGTTAGGCAACCACGGAACAGCTTCGGGCTCTCCATTTCTTATGCGACGACTTAGCCCGTTAAAAAACATAATTTGTGCGGTGCGCACACCATCTACATAAGTGACAAAGGGCGGCAAGTGGTCGCCCACGCCGTCGCGGTGCATGTCTATGACTACTTGTATCGAAGGGTTGTCCGCTAGAATTTGCTTGATTATAGGCTCCATGCGTTCATAACTGCCTTGGCGCATGGGTCTGCCATCGAAAAAGTCAAAGCGGCCTTTGTAATGCATTGTTTCTATGCCATGCGTTTCAGCTAAAATTTTTGCCAGATGTTCACCTACGCCCATGATGCCCGACATCGGGTAATCAGGGTTTGAATCTATAAACATTTCTCCGGAATGGGTGTGGAATATCAACACTTGCGGGCCGTTTACTGCGGTGTCAATGGTTAAATCTGCGGCAAGAAAGGCTTCTACATGAATGTCAGATTGAAATAAAGTTGTTTCAGGGTCTACCAAAAAGATGCGACTTATGAGATAATCAAAATTTAGAAGCTGGTTTATGTACTCTAACGATAAAGGCTCGAGTCTTGGACGGCTAAAATTTGCAGAATTAATCGGAACTTCTGACGGTGGGGTGAATACTATGTCATCTAGGCCAACTATGTTTTGTTTAGGATTTATATCGCCGGGGGCTTTTCCCGAAGGATGTATGGATATCTCTAACGACCCTTGATTATACTGGGGCAATGGGTTATTACGCCCTGCCAATGTAAACAGTGCCGCTGCAATGATAATCAATATGCTTAGTACCGCACGTTGTTTAATGGCTTTGCGTTTGCCCATGGTAAACCCCCTTGTTTTTTTCATACTTTTAAATATATACATTTGGAGGGAATAACATGTTAATGGAAGTTGTATATTTTTTAATTTTTTTATCATCCTGTGTTTTGGGTGCCATTGTTGGACTGGGCGGCGGGGTCATTATTCGCCCTATTCTTGACGCCATAGGGCACCACGGCGTGGACGATATTGGTTTTTTAACCAGCTCTGCCGTATTGGTGATGGCACTGGTATCTACGATGAAAAAAGTACAAGACGGTACCAAAATTGATTTTTCTAAGGCGGCTTTAATTTGTGTGGGGTCTTTAATTGGCGGGACGCTGGGCGACCAGCTACTGCGTGTGCCCGCGGCCATGTTTGGCGAAACCAATTTACAAATTATTCAAACCATTTCAACCATTTTCTTTTTAGGCATGGCTATTTATTTCACTGAAAAAAGCAACCTACGCTATGAAATAAGAAACAGGCTGCTGTATTTGTGTCTGGGTATATTTTTAGGGACGATTGCGGTGTTCTTGGGCATTGGCGGCGGGCCAATTAATGTGCCGGTATTTATGATTTTATTTAGCCTATCGGTGAAACAGGCCACTGCTTATTCCATTGTTATCATTTTCTTCTCACATTTCTCCAGAATGATTACAATGGGTATCACAGGCGGCGAATTGGGCTATGGCATGTTTGATTTAGGGTTTTTGCCATTTATCATTCCGGCGGCTGTGATTGGCGGCATTATTGGCGCAATTATCAGCAAAAAGCTGTCCGATGTGGCTGTACGCAAAACATTTACGGTCACTATGTTTGTACTAATTGCAATCAATGTGTTTAACCTCGTGTTGTTTGTACGCGGCAGCGGCGATTATTATGGGCCTTATGGTGAGATTATTGCTTCGGTCATAGGCATTCGGTAAAAAATTTATATTGAAGTCACTGAAAAACACCGATATTTTTTAAGATGCGGTGTTTTTTTGGTTGGATTCTTGTGCAAGCAACAGCGCAAGCAAAATAGATTTTTTCATATTAGATTGACGTGACCCTAATATAAAAATACCCTAATAAAAATATTTGACTGGTTTGTCTATTTATGATATAACACGAAGTATAATATCCATTTTTAGGTAGTATTGATGAAATGTAAGTTTTCAGAAGTATATTTTTAAAGTGCGGAAATAGGTGGATTGCAAATGGGAAAAGATGTCTTCATTAACATGAAAAGTAAGAAAAAATTGCAAGATGAAGGAAAAATGGTATACCCAGAGATTATAGATATTCACCCCGTAATGAATATGTGTAATTTAAAATGTTCTTGGTGTATTGGCGAACATGATGTGACTAAAAAACAAAAGAAAAATCAAATTCTCTTGGACTACCACAAGTATACTGATTTTTTTACGAGCATTTTTAATGATGACATGCGAGAGTTTTGGCCTACAGAGGCTCATATTTGTGGCAACAACTCAGAACCATTGTTGAATCGTGATTTTATCGCAAATTTTTTGGAAATCTCATATCGAAAAACAATTATAGAATTAATAACAAATGGAGTGCTGTTACATAATTATTTTGAATTAACAGATAAAATTGACAAAATAAGTATTAGTCTGGACTGTTTCTCGGCTGAAGATTTTGTGAAATATAAATCTGGAACAAAGGAACAGTTTGCTAAAATTATTGAAAATATAAAGACAATTGATAATTTACGGAAAAGTAGCGCAAAAAGAACTATTTTGTATGTTACATTTGTGTTAGGCTATGTTCCGTCAATTGAAGAGGTGGGAATTGAAAGTTTTATAGAAATGTTAGTTGATTTCGGGGTAAACCACATACAATTTAGAACAAACTATATCTTGAAAAGTTCAAACTATGAAGATTATCTTAAATCTTTGGTTACTAGGTTAAGAGCTAAGTTCGGTATTTCACATGATGCCGTGATATATAACAACGATAATATTAATCAATTATACATCAAATATAACGAATACACATCGAGAGCTATAAGTTTGTCTAGTACGTGTGGTTGTACAATGATGCCACTTTGGCCAACGATTGCGGCGAATATGTGTATGTATCCATGTGCTCACGTAGCAAATGAGGAGAATAAAATTAATGGCATTTCAATAATGGAAACCAAGTTAGATTATTATCAGCTATTTGATTATATCAAAAAAAGAGAATACACACCCGTTTGCAGTGAGGTTAATTTATGCCCAAGTATGGCGTATTATTTTAATAATTCATACATTAGGGAAAAAATATAGCAAGGGAGGTGGTATAGATGTTAAAAACGCTGAAATCTGAGATTGTTTATAAAAATAATTGGGTTAGTGTTTTTAAAGATGATGTAGAGTTTCCTGATGGAAGTATCGGGGAGTACGGAGTTGTTAGGCACCATTCAAAATCAGTTGTAGTTTTAGTTGAGGCTAATGACAAAATTTTATTTGTCAATGCTAACCGCTATGTTAATAAATCTATAAGTATCGAGTTGCCTGCTGGAATTATTGAGAAAGGAGAAACACCTATTGAGGCATCTTGCAGAGAGGTGTTGGAAGAAACAGGATGTGTTTTGAATGATTGCATAGAAATGTTTCAATATCTACCTTCCAATGGAACTAGCGACCAAGTTATTTATGTTGTTAAGGGAAGATGCACTGATATGAATGTGGTTCCAGATAATAATGAAGTTGCTGATGTAATGTGGATGTCTAATAAAGAGATTGAAGAAAAAATTATTGATAACACTATTGATGACGGGCCAACCTTAATCGCTTGGTTGTACTACAAGTTTTGTTGTTTAAAATAGAGAGGGATATGATTATGGGCATAGACAATAACAAATACAGGGTATCTGCGTTAAAGATTAGTGTTGAAGATGCAGAAAAAGAGCTAATTTTGAAAGACTTAGCGAAAGTTCTAGATTCAGATATTAGTTGGACAAACTCGCACTATGTATCAAGGGTTGAAAGCCTACTTTCACAATAGTTATCTGGTTTAAATGTAGCTATTACTTCGACAGGAAGTAGTGCGATCGAATCGTTGTTAATAGCCTTAGACATATCTGAAAGTTTTATATTTGCACCTGTTTTGACGGCACCAGCAACAATACTATCCTGTTTAAACTCAAATTGTAAAGTTGTTCCTGTGGATGCAGATCCAGAAACTTTTTCGCTGAATATAGACGATTTGCAAAAGAAAATTTCCAAATACAAATCAACAAGAAAAGGTGCAATAATAGTAGTTCATGTAGGAGGAATAATTGATCCGAAAATTCACTTATTGCAAAAAATTGCACGTGAAAATAATTTGTTTTTGATTGAGGATTGTGCACATGCTTTTGGTTCAACGTTAAACAATGAGCCTGCTGGAATTTGGGGGGATGCGGCTATCTATTCGTTTTTTTTAACAAAGACAGTGACTTCTGGTGAAGGAGGATGTGTGGTTGGCAAAGATAGAGAGTTGATTGAGAGCATAAAAAGAATACGAAATTATGGAAAGGATAATGAAGGAAAGCACGTGATTAGGGGTTCAAGTTGGAGAATGAATGAATTTACTGCTGCTTTGCTATATGGACAACTAAAATCATACTTTGAAGTAAAAAAAGAGCTGAGAGAGAATGTGTCGGTATTATATGATCGTACATTGGATGGAAAAGCTTCATTTCAACCATACAAATTACATCCTTCTACAACTTCGGGCTACTACAAGTATATAGTGTGTATAAGAGAAGGATTAGAATTTTCTTATGATGAGTTTCATTGTTTTATGAAAGAAAATGATATACTATTGCCTGCAAGGGTATTTGATCGCATCACTATAGAGGAGCCATATTTGCATGAGCATATAAGTTTAATTTGCGATGGTAATTTTGAAATAGCAAAACGTTTATGCGCTAATCATTTTTGCCTTCCAATATACGAGTCGCTAACTAAAAATGAGATTTTATATGTTTGTGAAAAAGTTAACGAATATTTTGCTAATATTCCACAAAATTAAGACTAAAGCCAAATTGAATCGAGGTAAACAAAGAATCACTCAAGATTTGAATTGCAAGTCTCAAAAGCCCTGAAAATACTGGTTTGTGACAACAACTAGAAATGTAATATAAACCATGTTGTTGGGGGAATATCGTGTTTGATATGGTCAGGTTCTTAAAGGTGCTTAAGGGAAATCCTAAAATTGCGTTGCTAACAGATCCTTTATGGACAGCACCATTTAATATGTTTCAGCCCTTCGTTGCGCTATATATGCTTAGCTTAGGACTAGGGGACATAGAAATTGGTACACTTTTGTCTGTGGGCATTTTTGTCCAATTCGTTACTGCTCTTATTAGCGGTGTGGTAACAGATAAATTTGGCAGACGTAAAACTTTACTTGTGTCGGATTTTGTCGCTTGGAATATACCCGTTCTTATTTGGGCTTTTGCTCAAAATTTCTGGTGGTTCTTCATGGCTACTATAATAAACTCCGTATATCGTATAAGTAGCCTATCATTTGAGTGTATCTGGCTTGAAGACACAAACGAAGATAAGCTTCCCAAGTTAATCAATTGGTTTCAAATTTTCTCTTTGGTATCGATATTTTTTGTTTTAATCTCTGGCTTTTTAGTAGACCGTTATACGGTGGTGCCCGCTATGCGTTTACTGTATCTTTTCGCCTTTGTAGTCATGGGATTAAGGATACTTATCCTATACTTCTTCATTAAAGAGACAAAGGTTGGGCAAGAGCGTATAATCGCTACCGTAGATAAGTCAGTGTTTCAACTGTTATCTGGCTATAGGGATGTATTTTTACTGATAATTCACTCCAAGTCCATGCTACGGATTTTGATGTTACTACCGCTGGTAGGTATTTTCCAGATGATTACGGGAACATTTTTCGCCTTATATGCCACTCAGAATCTACTGTTAGGGGCCTATGTTTTAGCCTACTTTCCAGTGGTTCGGGCTGGTGTTGCTTTATTATTTTTTTTTCTAATACAAACTAGAATTGAGCATTTTAATCCGCGACATTTGATGTGTGTTGGTATTGTGTTGTATGCTGTTAGCCATGGGCTTCTTTTAGTTGCTCCTCCGCAAAACATTGTATGGCTTGGTGCATATACGTTGATGGATGCTTGGGCGTCAGCACTGTTCCTACCAAGATTGAGCAACTTGATTTTCAGTTCCATAGACGCAAACGAACGGGCTCGTTGCCGTGCACTCATTAATGTAATTGTACTGGCAATAACTATCCCATTTGGCTTTTTAGCTGGGTTGATGTCTGACGTAGACAGGCGATTGCCATTTATACTTAACATAGTTATATTTGTGTATTTAATTTTCTTTATTTTCACAAAAAAAAGCAAACTATAAATTTTCATTAGACCTTTTGAGATATTGCCATTTTATAATAAGTGTTGAAGGTCAAAAGACTTGAGTCAGAGATTCCGGTTTCTACCAAAGTTTTGATTGCGGATGTGAATATTTTCTTGTGCTTCTGAGGGATTAGGTTTTGCACATTGGTCTGTAGGCCTTTCATATTCGGTTTGTTAAATCGGGGAATTTTGTTATTTGTTTGTCCCATGCAGACAATCATTTTTGTGTGGTTTGAAATATAGACTGGTTCAATGGATTCATAACCACACGGTCACTATGTTTGTACTGATTGCAATCAATGTGTTTAACCTCGTGCTGTTTGTACGCGGCAGCGGCGATTATTATGGGCCTTATGGTGAGATTATTGCTTCGGTCATAGGCATTCGGTAAAAAATTTATATTGAAGCCACTGAAAAACACCGATATTTTTTGAGATGCGGTGTTTTTTAGTGGGATTCTTGTGCAAGCAACAGCGTAGGCAAGCTTGTTGAATACATGTTGACATCGGCACAAATAGCTGATAGTATACGAAAAATGACAAAGTATCATAATTTTGTCCTAATATGATTTTAAAAAAGCTTAAAATGCCAGTTTATTATAAACAGCGTTTAAGTCGTCTTGAGATACACCAAGGTATCTTTGTGTAATGGCCATTGAGCTGTGGTTATAAATCTCCATTAAAATAACAGGTGATACGCCGCTTTGCCACGAATGATAACCGAAAGTTTTTCTTAAACTGTGACAGGATACATTGTGGCCGATGTTTATTGATTCGGCAGCGGTACGGATTATACGATAGGCCTGGATACGGCTTATAGATTTGCCTGTTTGCTGGTTGATGATTAACGGCTTGCCTGGTGCGGCTTCCGGCAGATAGGTTTTGAGGGCAGCAATTATTTTTTTATTTAACGCGATGGTTTTTGACTTTTTTGATTTTTTCTCAACAATTGTAATAGATTTGTTGATGGTGCCTTTTTTGAAATCGTAAACATCATCACAGGATAAATTCAAAATATCAGAAATGCGCAGCGCGGTGTATATACCCAACGTGGCCAGTAAATAATTGCGGGGATTGTTTTGGCTTTTGAAGTAGTTTAAAAACTTTTGTACATCTTTAGGATTGCGAATGGGTTGAGTCAGTGCCATAGTTATCCTCCTTGGTGTGGTGGTTTCGTGTTTATGAAACCGTGTTTGTGGGTTGATATTTTGTTTATAGTAACATATTACCCAATGTGTTACATGAATCACGAAGATTACAATAAAATCAACAAAGTCACGTGTACATATTTTATCATTTTGGCGAAGACAAAAATGTCTTCGCTATTTTTTTGCCTATTTTACTGGATGTATAGACATGTAACACATTGGGTATTGTGTTACATCCAAGTAGCTATGAGTAAAAAATATATTCTTGCGAACGCAAATACTTATCACTCCTGTATAAACTCCCTTGCGTATCCTTGATACGTTGTTTTGTTAATTCATTGTCGACTGCAAAATCTGGATATATATCTGGGTGGTAGGTATTTTCGTTCGTGAGAGTATGAAATTATCTTAGATTCTTTAAAGCGCGCACAGGTAGTAAGTTCATGCGATAAATCTAACATGTTGCATGAAGTTAAAATACATTCTATGGAAGGGGATTTTTCTACGATGAAAAGTAATTCATCAAAAAAACGTGTGGCAGCCACCTTTGCAGTGGCTGTAATGGCAAGCAACATCTTGCCTGTAAATGTTATGGCCCACGCCATTACAGATTCCGCAACAGCACCACATGTAATAGGGTTGCCCAGTGCTGTTGACCGCACGGCAAACTGGCAAAATGTAATCAGCAACGGCTTAGTTTCTGCAAACGGCGGGGCAGTGCTAGCACAGGAAAATGGCATTTACGTATCCGCAATGAATGGCGAAAGGACAGGCGATTTAGTTGGTGCCGGCATAAACGTGGCGGCGTTAAGGGATTTGCTTGCCACTCACTCTGTAGTAACCATCACAGGCGTAGTTGTAGGCAACTCTGCAGAAGATGTCATCATGCGTTTGCAAGGTATTGTTCCAGAGCTTGATGTACAGGTAAATGAGCATGGGGAATTTAGCATTTTCATTATGCCCGGGGATGTTATTCATTTAGATGGCATGGGTTCAAATGTTCCTGTTTTAAGTATTGTTGATGGTAATGCTGACGGTTTTGTGATTACTGATTTGCGGGTTGGCAATATTAGTGTTGCTGATTTGTCGGAGATGATGGTTTCACCGAATATTGCGAGAGCTAGAAGCGGTGTAGTTTCGGCTATCCCATTTAGCAGCGAGGAGCTCTCAGACTCTGAACCCGCAGACACTGAAGCGGACTCTGAAGTAGACTCTGAACCCGCAGACACTGAAGCGGACTCTGAAGTAGACTCTGAACCCGCAGACACTGAAGCGGACTCTGAAGTAGACTCTGACCCCGTAGATAGCGACGTACCTGCAACTGATACACCCGCAACCGACACACCTGCAACCGATACACCCGCAACTGACACACCTGCAACTGATACTCCTGCAACTGATACTCCCGCAACCGATACACCCGCAACTGACACACCCGCAACTGACACACCTGCAACTGATACTCCTGCAACTGATACACCCGCAACTGACACACCCGCAACTGACACACCCGCAACTGACACACCTGCAACTGATACGCCTGCAACTGATACACCT
>Ga0123352_10005568_pt1 | contig 19010 bp, 10 predicted proteins | sample TergutLab28metaG_FD_89700 | JGI IMG/M metagenome (GOLD analysis project Ga0123352, IMG submission 89700) | Labiotermes labralis P1 segment gut microbial communities from Petit-Saut dam, French Guiana - Lab288 P1 | ecosystem: Host-associated > Arthropoda: Insects > Digestive system > Gut ... | reverse complement strand
TCGGGCGATAATTTCGCCCATCCTCAGGAGCACTAGACTGTGTTTACAGCTTGTGGTATAATGCACCGACGATGCTGCCTGCTGACAGCATCGCCGGTGCATTATACCACAAGCTGTAAACACAGTGTAGTGCTCCTGAGGATGGGCGAAATTATCGCCCGAAACATGTTGAGCTGATTGAAATTATTAATAAAATTATTATTGTTGCTTCTAGTTGGCTGCTTATATTATTGTAAAACTCTGAACATATCTTCTCGAGAGTCACGTTCTGGTCCCCGATAGCTGTCACCTCTCGATCCAGTCTCGCCCAGTTTACAATTCAGGGTCATTTTCCAGGGTACCCCGGTAAGTGTTTCGACGACGTCACGAATGCAGCTTATGACATAGACGAAACGTGGATCCAGAAAGGCGAATGCGCGCAGTACAAATGCAGCCAGGCCAACAACGGTGACTTCTTCATCACAGCTTATGGGTATGATTTGTATCATCTGATGAACAGCAGCTAAGGAACTCCAGAAAGGTCCATATTGCGATAGTTTTTGAGGAGGGCAAACCGAAATGTACGAACTTCAGGGAAGAGGAAAAACCGACCTGTTATCTGCCAGTCCTGCGCCTCCTTTGCTGACCTGCACCCTTCCTGCTTGCAAGAGTAATATTACTTCTTTGCCTGAACAAATGTCTTAACTACCAGTCATTTGCAACCTTTCTATCAACCAGTGGCGTAGATATGATTTTTGGGCCCCTGTTCAAAGCTCATTGTACCCATGAAGAGCACAGCTACGTTTATATAACTGCCATAAATAGACTTGGTTTCCAAATACATTTGTGTAAGTCTTTTTCCTAGCTAATACTCTCACATGCTCCCAGCAAACGGGTGGTGTCCAGTTTATGTAAAAACAATTTGTTCCGAAGGGCTCGCGGGCCCCTATGTTGTGCATTGTTTTTGTTACATGGTAGCTAGGCCCTCGCTACCTATCCAGCTGCCAGACTGACTGACTGACTCGCTACTGTAGCGGCTGAAGACAATGCGATCCCCACTGTTCACATCGAGGCCACGCAAGGAAGTCCCAGGGATGATCGAGATGACGACACTCGAGGCTCATTTCTCTGTCTGTGCCTACAGCAGACTCCTACTGGCCTATGTCAGCAAGTTGGAAGCGCTTGTCGCTAAACTGAAGCTACAGAAAGAACTTTCATGGGTGATGACGATGCCAGTGGTTCGGGCTTTTCTGGTTAAGGCAGCATTCAACATCGGGAAAGATGGCCTTCAAGAGAGAAAAAATAATTTAAAATAATCATTCCTTCAGAAGCCGGTCCCAACGGCCGCGCGGTCTAAGGCGCAAGTCTGCGGTCGCTCGCCTGCTGACATTGTGGGTTCGAATCCCGCCGGGGGCATGGATATCTGTCTCTTGTGAGTGTTGTCCGGTAGAAGTCTCTGCAACGAGCTAATCACTTTTCCAGAGGAGTCCTACCGACTGTGGTGCGTCGTTGTGTGTAATCTAAAAACCTCGTGAATGAGTGTGGTATAAAGCACTGGGGGCTGCCACGCCAAATAAAAAAAAAACACTTCGAAAATATTCTGTGCTTTTGTATTTTATTATTTGTTGTGTACAGGTAGCAGGCGGGAAGCCAAGGATATTACCTGAACCGCTGACAGGGTTCTGAACTGAATTGAACATAGGAATCACTCTCCAAAGTAATCTTAACCCTTCTTCATATTGCAAAACTCAACATAGTGCTTCTTTACTGTGATTTCAGGTGCATCGATACGTCGAAATTCGAAAATGATATTCATTGTTGGATTACGAAGGGAGATCTTTCCAAGCCATATCCCAGCTGTTGCTCTGTAGTTGTTTGTGCTTAGTCCCAGATGTAAGTCGCCACAGAGCGGTGAAGCAGCAGTAGAAGATAAAACCAACAGAAAACTGAATGCCTCAATGGATAAAATGGTGTACTGCCATCTCTATAAACCTGTGACAACATGTCAAAGAAAACCCCGTTTAAGAGGTGGTCAGTTAAAAATACGCTCGAACAAATTATAGACGAGGGAATTTTCAATATTCTTTGTCAAAACACTAGGAGGATTTCGTTAAGTCAAATTATAACATGCATTTCCGCTTAAAAAGAAACTACATTTTTCACATCGGAACCTTCCAGTTGTTGTAACTCAGAAGAAACTCAGTACAGCAGAAATGGATAAAAGAAATGTGTGCCGGGATGATACTGCACTTGTATTCCCGTAATTACAACATTCGTCAAACATATCACAATGTTGTTTGTAACAGGAACGTTGTATTGACGTAATTTTTAATTTAGAGATTTGCTCACTGTTCTTTATCGTTCATAACAAAGCAATCCTAACTATTATTTCGTATAATAATATAAACAACCAACTAGATGCAACAATAACAATTTATTAATAATTTCAATCAGCTCAACATGTTTCGGACGATAACTTCGCCCATTCTCAGGAGCACTAGACTATGTTTACAGCTTGTGGTATAAAGCACCGAAGAAGTTGGCTGCTGGTGACCTTCAGGCAACATCGTCGGTGCTTTATACCACAAGCTGCAAACACAGTCTAGTTGTCCTGAGGATGGGCGAAATTATCACCCGAAACATGTTGAGCTGATTGAAATTATTAATAAATTGTTATTGTTGCATCTAGTTAGCTGTTTATATTATTGTATCAATGATGCACGGTCATATAAACATCAAATATTTATTTACATAATACATTTATTTATTCATTTACATAAATGCCTTAATACTCAAGTTCACATTATTTTTAAGCAATTTTAAATTTTTATATATTCGCATTGTGTAACAGACCGATATGTCATTCTGACCGAAAATAAAATTCGCAATTGTAATTTTGGTTTTACGTGCACGAGTGGCCTGATGATGACCATATAACTGACAGAAACATGTAGCCAAATGTTACGACATAATACAATAAATTAGTTGTCGATGACATACATGACTGTTCTATGACTGTACAAACACAAAGAGCTAAAATAAATTTTAAAAAGTTAATGGAAGCTTGTTTTTGTGCTGCGATGGACTTCAGCAGTGTGATGTAGGCCTACTGTAGGTTTACATTCATTAAGTGACACAGGACATGACGACACATGCCGTTTTGCAAATGTTTGCAAACTCTTGATTGGAACTATCTAAACGATGGATCCACTCGTCTCAAGGCCTCTAACATAGGTGTGTGCCTCCATCACATACGGTCGCAAACATGATGGATCAACACTTGACATACATCCTCAGTCACGAAGAGTAAATTATTCTGGGTTATGAAAGACTGTCGACTGGCAAACAACTTTCAGTGTTTTCATCTCCAGTTTTCTAAGCAGTTCAAACCTCGCAACCTCAGTAATAATTGCAGGATGTGAAAGACTGATGACACTGACACGGATCACGCGTGTAGCTCGCACACCGAGGTCACGGGTTTCTAAACTTTTCGAGGTATTTATCTTATCGTATTTTCTACCTTTTCTTTTAACAAAAGAGGACTTAGGATTCTCGAACAACAGTACACATTCGGCGTCTCTGAAATATTCGTGACCGAAAGATCTGTATGGTCTATGACTGCCTAGAGTGTCACGTTACTCCGATACCAGGTGTCACTGAGTCTAACTTGCACCGGAGTGGTATATAAGCCAGTCTACTACCGCCCATGTGACTCTGCTAGTATAATGTTCTTCAGTCACCCCAGACCAATAACGAGCAGTTTTGAAGTACACCATAATCTCCTCCCCAGTTCTTTATTTTCTTTTGCAGTGTAACAACTGTGGCAGTAACTAATGCAACGTACTGGTGAATTATCGGGTGATTGTAAAACATATTTGGAAAGGGTGCGAAGGGAAGTGCTGGGAGCCCGATTAATACTCTCCCAGCAATTGCCTGTGGAAACTAAGGAAAAGTATAGTTAGGAAAATCGACGTCCCAGCCGAGATTAAAAGCGTGCGCCTCCTGAATAGAAGCCGGAGGCGATTCTGCTCGAGAAGTGTTGCTTGGTCCCAGTCGTTCCAGCTTTCACGTTACTAAAGAACAATCTACAAAAGCGTAAAAACTGCAGCTATTCCAGCTCTCTTATCCCTTATCCTGCTAACGTGGAGAATAGGGTGAGCTCCTAATAATGCTAGCAAATGGCAGATGGGATTTAACTCGGCGTTTAAAGGGTTAATCAGCTGCGGAACCACATCCACCAAATTTCATTGTCACCTTACATGACCTCAATGAAACAGTGTCATTCTTGATAAGCAAATAATTTCTCAGAGACCCAAGAAATTCCCCGCATTTTATAGAATCCGACGTTTCATTACTGTCTTCACAAGAACCCATCACTTCTTCCTGTTCTGAGCCAGAGCAATCTAGCCTGCGCCCACACTTATTTCTTCAAATCCATTTTAATATCAACCGGTGGGTCCCATTCACCACGACATGGGTCGTTCTCCGGTTGCAGTTAGAGAGGACAGCCTCAAGATATGAAGGGTAGCTGCGACTAGTATTGAATAAGCAATCGTGAACAGCTAACAAGGGGTGGTCCTCCAGCTTTGGGATTAAGCATTGGGGTAAACACCCCTCACTGTAAAAAGCTAGGCCTATTTTTACAAATTAGGCGTACCTTGCAAGCAGTCAAATCTCTCTTCCCAGTCCCTACCTCTGCACTGCATATAATAATCCTACTTCTGCAGCCTTTGCAGTTGGTAACAGCCCATTAGCTAAGTACCACAGGTGTCTGATTGTATCATAACAATTTTCTCAGATTGCCCTAAGTAATGCATGGAATGCACATGGGGCATTCTGATGGCTTCAGCTGGCATGGAAATACAAGGATGTACTGCAAACTGTTTGCCTGAAACCAGACGAATGGCCGTACCACTCTCGACGACATACCATACCTTTCGATTAAACTGTCAGTCTAATATCATCTGACCATCGATTATTTCATTTCCATCGGAACCTTCGTTACTGAATTTAATGCTCTCTTTGAACAAAAATTTAATGCATCTATAAATGAGGTTTAATCAATCATGGCAAAATGAAACTGGAATAATGTAACCATTAAATCGTGACTAATACATTGTAGTTGGCAGATTTGTTATACAAACCTCAAGATGTTTCAACCAAAGATCAGAAGGTGCAATTTAACAAAACGAAACTGTAACAATTTTCAGTATACATACGGTCACATAACATTAGGTACGCCAAGTAGAGAAATAAAATTGTTAAAATTAAAAGAAATTTAATGTAACATTCTAAGATTGTGTACTCATTAAAATTAATGGTTATATCGCTGCATACATCGAACAGCAATAACTGCAGACCACTGGTTTCATATGCAGAATTTATAAATATTTTCCAAACAAGGTCTTATGTTCACATTAAAATAAACAATTGTAATTGTAATTCATTTTCACATTCCATCGATCCAAAGATATGGAAATGTGTATAAATTCGTTCATATAGCATACATAATAGAACGGACTACTGTGGAATGTCAGCATGAAGTCATCTGTATCAGCTGTATCAAATGCCCCACACGCCTTCAACGAATTGTGTTTCATCAAGTATGTGGACTAAATTCCAACTTCATACTTTGATTCAATATTCAGCCTCATATTAGAATCTGCACAGAGTATCGAGGTCCCCATTTTATCCTGCTCTGTCCCACTCCACAGTATCTCCACATATCACCCTGTGAAAGGCCACCTAATTTTGAAAAACATCCCTTGCAAGTGTGTTGCCATCTATACTGGGAAGACAAGTCAGTCTATTAAGGCTATGGTGGAGTGCCACCAGAATATTCACCACAAACAACTGGATAAATCAAAAGTGGCAAGCACTGGATCAGCAAGGAGCATTGGATCCAATTTTAGAACATCACAATCCTTTCCAATCAAATGCTGATACATGGTTTACATCACTGATATGGCAAAAAAGACTCAGTTATGCCCCAACAAAATAAATAGGGAGAATGACCTTGTTGGACATGACAACTTCTCATTCACTCCCTGATGGAACAGTGGAAACCTCCCCCTGATAGGCAATGTTGAACATGACTGCTCTCTTAAGGGCCACCAACCAGGTGACCTTCAAAATAACATTTTCCTTAACACGTTTGTCTTCCCCTTCCATCCCCACACTTGGTCCACCTAGCCATCCCTTATCCTACTCACTGAGATACCCTCCAATTTCTCTCACATGCTTCCACCGTCTGTATGTGCTTAACATTTCTGTCACCTTCTCTCATTTTCCACATATTCCATTTATGCACCCAGACACTATTCCAAATGGCCTCCTATTGTGCCTATCCTGCTCCTCCCCTAGAAATACCCAATTCTTCCCAGCACTTACTCTTTTTGGAGTACCCTAAAGATGGAGGTAGCCAGTGCATCTGAAGCATTGGTATCTATTACCAAACCACACTGCATCATTTCCCAGAGAAGTGGCATCTTCATCAGCACTACTGTGGAAAAGTCAAATCATACACATGTGGAAACAGTCTGCAAGAAAAGGAGATGATTCTACCATAACTTTTAGGTTGGTACAGTACCAACTAGGTAGTGTACTCATATATCATAAATAAAAAATTCAGGTGGGGTCTCTATCTGTAAATTTAGAACCATATCAGAACATGGTGTCCTCACTAAATAAAAACAGGGAGCAGGCTTGTAACATTCTCCCTGAAAATCCCTCAGACATCTTGAAGAGGAGACCAGGGTTTCAAAACATCAGCATGTACTATCACAATTCTTGAAACCAAAACCACATAAGACAACTGCAGTTGGCTAGTCGGTTCATACAAGCAGCAAGCATATCAAAACGCATCACTGCTAATCACTTATGTTCATCTCTTGCTCACATATCCACTGTATAGCCTTTGCAGCTGATCCACCAGATAATCATGGACTCAAATATATTAATTTTACCATAAAAAGTAATTCTGTAAATGTTGTGTCACTTTTTGTAGACATCATCGCTGCCGTAAATTGAGGTAAGAGATTTTTTAGAGCTACCTTTCCAGAGAACATTTATTCATTAAAATATATTTACATTAAAGACACAAAAATAAATGTAATAGATATGAAAACCCTTCTTCACTATCGGAATGTACAGTTATGAAAATTTCTTGGAATTACAATGGCAATAAATAAAGGTAAATATAATGTAATAACATATAAAAAAACATCCAAAATATTATAATACAACTTTTTTTTTAATCTAACATGGAAACTTCTTTAACCCTTTCGCTGCTTTCAACACTAAAATGCTTAACTACCATCTGTATACAGCAAAGTCTGATGCTCTTCAGAGAGCACAACAAGTTGCTTCAAAAATCTCTCATAGTTTTGTGGTTACATCTTGCCCATCAGAGATAAATTTATGCCCAGTTCAGTCCACACATTTTTGTGTTTGCATAAGGTATTCTGTGACATAATTATTACAGAAGAGATGCATCAAAGAAAACAGAATGCCAAAGGTGGGGGTTCAGTGTGACTTACAGAGGAGCTCACAGTGAAGGGGTGGGGAGAAAAGAGACAGAGAGGGAAAGTGAGAGAAAGACAATGCATAATAAAGTTCAAGTCTTAATAGCTCGGCAGGAATGAGAGAAGAGTAAGGAAGGAATTTATGGTTAGCACCATGCAGTGCACTCAACTTGTCTGCCAGGTGAGAGAAGGTTGCAGACCATACAGATATTGCATTTTATTGACAAATCCTTTAGCACATCTGACTTCTTTGTTGCAGAAAGAAAAAGCCCTTACATCACTCAATTCATGTAACAAATCACTGGTTCTCGGATTATTTTCAATCAGTGGACCATTTTGTCCTGCAACAAAGAATTCAAGACCATCTTCCCTGTCTTTTTCTGTTAACCTCAATAGGTATTTCCATCTTCCCTGTAAGTTTCATTTAACCTAAGTGTGTAATATTCATAACACTATACTCATGGCTATTTATTAGGCTTACTGTATAAATAATCCAGTTATTCTAACGAAAATAAACATAATTTGCAACGCACAATGGATTAAGAATGATAAAAGAGACTGAAGTGGAGCAGAGATTACAGACTGAAAACCTGTGAGATAAAAGGACTGTACAATAAACCTGAACTTGTACTAACAGTGCAATATGAAAATGCAGCATGTGCTGGAGGTCTCACATTCCTCCCTAAAGCTACTGATACAAAAATTACACAAATATGACACGTAAGTGTATGGGGTCACAACATCATTTCTAAAATTTTGCCAACAATTAAATACCTCAGTCTCCACAATTCTTACACTTTGTTTCAAATGATACCTTGATATCCTAGGAATTACACTTCTTTCCTCAAAAACAGAAGAGTAGGCTATGGACTGGATTAATCTCGCTCAGGATAAGGACAAGTGTGCTGTTGTGACACTCCTTGACTGGCTAAGAAATTACTAGCTTTTGAAAAAGGACTCTGCTCCAAGCAATTCATTAGTTGCTAATTTAGTTAGATTCTTTCTCAATTGCTGTCAATATCATAAGGCAAAAGAACACTTGTCAGCACTGTGACATACTGACGATTTTTTGTATTTTCTTATTCAGCACAGCTAGTTACGAAAAGGATATAAAAAAGAGAAAGGCTGGATCACAGACAGCAACTTTTCACATTTTAGTGGCTATCCCTATAACTGGTTCAACTGGCAATAAAACCACAATTCCACAGGCATCAAGCCTCTAGCCTAGTCACAATACTGACTGTGCTATCACACCTTGTGATAGTGACTGAGGAAACCTGAAGTACTTGGGAGAAACCTGTCTCCCTGCCATATATTTGTGCAGCTTCTTTCAGAAGATTTTATGAGCTCTGGGGCTGCAATTATTTAATTCACACCTAATGTGAAAATTTTAAAATAATTATGGATTACACAGAGTTGAGTACCCTGATTTCCACAAAGGAACAGAGGTAAATGTAAGCAGCCTAAAGGGAGGGTTGTGTCAGATAGCATTCACAATGTCTCAGATGAACTAGTACCTACACCCCCTCCCCCTCCCCCCCCAAAAAAAAAGACAGAGAGAGAGAGAGAGAGCGAGAGAAAGAGAGTAGAAAGGGGAACAAAGCTTACAAAACTTACTTTGTTTCTGACAGCTAACTTTATATATAACCTACTTATCAATGGGGAGATTAATTAAACTTAATGACAGTTTAATTTTAAAAATTGTCCATATCAGCACAGAGCATGCTAGCAAGTAAGTGATGCTAAACTCTCAGAATGAAAATCACCTTTTAATAAATTTCTTAAAATCAGAAACATTATACATTCTCATAAAGATAGAAAGTTTATATTTGATTTAGTATTTCTCATAGAGGGGCTGCATATAAATATACTGACAAAGTTGACATTCATTTCATCTTAGTGGGATCAGTTGCATTTCATGATATTGCCTGAAATTTCAGTAAATTATTGGTCAGGTGCATATGGTACTGAAAACATACCTTTACAACCCACTGTTCCATCTCAACTAATATATGCATATACAAGAAGCAATGCTTAGATGCTCAATTAGACTAGAGGTACACTGCAGGCTTTGTGCAATATATAGTTCTATGTTAAGCTTACTTTTTTTTATTTTTTATTTTCTATTTTTGGAACAGTTTGCTACTCAAATGAGAGCTTATGCTGTAACTATTATGTGTGCAGAATACAGGCTCACAAGTGGACCAAAACTGTTATCAACTAGGCTTGATTAATGATTAAGTAGTAAGTACATCAACTACATTTTAATTCAACTAGTATTTAAGAACGAGAATGTTAACTTGGCAATTTAATTTAATATTTTCAATCTTGATTTGTGTTTTTTATATTTTATTAACTTTTTATTTAAAAAAAGAGAAAGCTAAATGGCTTATGTTGCTACACATTTCACAGGAACCTAAATCTTCCAGTATGCAGAGAACTGTAGTGCTTAAAATTTATTCAAACCATTCTGTGTGACAATATTATCTGTAACAATGATGAGTCAAAAACCAACAACGTTCAAGCACAATACACAAGAGTGACTGTGTTTTTACAGCCTGGCGATAAGGTAAAGTTTTACCTCTGCATGCCATTAAGACATATGGGGGAGTTGACGTATAGTTCCTCTCATTCTTAACTTCACCACTCAATGGGCATGAGTGGTCTGCTTCATGCCCTGAAAGCCTTACACCCAGCACACGTTGAATATGAAACTGGGCTGACCCCACAGCTGGAATGACGCTCTGTACAAGAGATAATTTCTTGTTTGTACCGAAAATTGAACCATGATACCTCAGTTGCTTAGCCCATAGCTTAGTCACTCTACTGACTCTGCTATCATGGCTTCAAAGGCCGATGGTCATGACTTATTATTACTGTTGTTGTTGAATTATAATGATAATAACTGGCTTAAACTGACAAGAAAGACATGATAGCTTTCTTATCAATGATATTTTCACACATGAAAGACAGAGAGGGAAGCAGAGCTGGCTGAACATTAACCCATATCCTGCTAACGTGTAGAATATGGTAAGCTTCTAATAATGCCAGCAGATGGCAGATGGGATTTAATTCGGCGTTTAAAGGGTTAATACGGGGAATGTTGTTCACAGCATGGAAAGGGTTAAATATGATGTGTCTTAACTGTACAACTCTAGCAAGGACACATCACCACTGTAAATACAATCCATACCTTTAACTTCATCATATGCCTGGCATCAGTATATGATGTTCAACATGATCTAAAAACCTGTTTTTTAAATTTATGTTTCACATTTATTTAACTAACAAAACACAAACTGTTCTCCATTAAGTAACTATTATTTACAGATTACTATACTTGTATCTCAACATAAGCAAGAACTTTAAATTTGAAACTTCAATCATGAAGATTACAATCAACATTAGGAAAATGAGCCACTACACCAGAAGCTGTTTCAAAACTTAGCCTTAAATATGGCAACACATTTCACACTTTTGCCTTTTTCAAGAATCTAATATTATTTCCATATTATGGACAAAGAAAAATCTAAATGACATTTAAACCTACAAAATGTGTGCAAATGTCTCCTGACATAATATTACAAGTGAATTATGTGTACAAATACTTAGATTAAAACTCATTAAACAAGTCAATGATGCCACCACTGAATTCTAGACAAAACAATAAAAGCAGTAATTATGGTATTGAAAAGTAAAACTGTTGTGAGTTTTAATGTGAAATGGCGATTCTCATGAGCCACATTAAGATAAAACTAATTAGTAAGAGCAACTGAACTCTCTGATCAGTACAGTGCAACATTTAGGAACAACTGTTCTAATGCTGGATTGTGTGTCTGTGATAAATTTAATAACAAAACAAAACAAATATGGATCAGCAGAGGCATAATGCATTAAAACAGGTGGACTTCTAAAGTCAAAAATCACTCCAAATGGGTCAAAATGTATACAAAAATCAGTATTCACCTCCAAGTGTTCTGCATACAGTATGGTACCTACAGGTCAAACACAGTACAACTTTGGTTATAAAGCCTTCATTCAGCTGTGTAAGTAGTAGGCCTATCTAGCCCAGGTCATCAACCTGTGCTGTCTGATATACACAGAGGCAGACACTGAATACACTAGGAGCTGTCAGCTTTCTCCACATAAACTGGAAGAACATATAATTTTGTTTTTCATGTAATGAATATTCTACCAAAATATAATTAACTGTTAAAAATTTCTAGCACAAGTAAGGTAAAGTGACTGTCTTTTCTTTTGCATTTTCAGGGATGGGGACAGCACTGAAATAACAATTAAGTTGATATACACATTACAGTCATTGTTTATATCTTAAACACATATTTACTGTTTACTGCTCTATATGCAGCATTGCTGCCATCTTCTCATTGGAAGAGTTGCTAATAAGATCTAAGAAAGTCTCCATTCTAAACAATATTATCAGAAAAATGGGGGAAAAAATGGAAAATAAAAACCTGGGGCAAACTTGGGCACAAAATTAGTCTGGAACATGTCCTATTTTGGGAACTGTTCCCAAAAATCAGGGATGGTCACCATAAGATAAGGATGAGAGATGCACAGCATGTCAGAAAGGGAAATATCAGTAATGGTGATGTACAAATTTTTGTGTTGGCAGAACAATGTTGTTCAAAATCTAATTCATTTAAAACTACACCAGGGATTAACTATATAAAAGTGATTCATTATCTGGAAAAACAAACTTTAATCTGTTGATAAAAATAATGAAATAATGTGGTTCACTATCTAACACGTGGTCACTGGTGTTTGATTTTGATGTACATACATACTGTACAAATGGATGACATAGATTCTCATAAATAACATTCCAAATGACTGCTATTCAGCTATATACAGTATTGAAGAAATAGTACCAGTATGTGAATTTATGATCCATACCTTTGTACGGTTCCCATTTTCTGCATAGAGAAAAAGTATGCGTGCGCACATGCACGCACACAGACACACACACAGAAGATGATTCATACTTTTACTGTTACAATCAATCATGACTGTATTAATAACTACACAATTAATTACTTCTGAGAAGCAAATACATTCACTCAACACACTGTGCTCTTGTAAACACATCTCTACATCAATTTCAATCATGGAATGGAGACAGTGCATGAATAGGGAACAACTTTATTAATAATGTGACAGACTGCCAAATTGTGAACAGTTTCAGCATTGTAAAGACTCCTTTTTCTGATACTAACTCAGAAAGCTGTAATGTTGAAAATGGGGGTAGATGATATCTCCCTGGTTCTAGAGGCTTTTTGTTAAAGAAAGCAGTTACAACGCCTAAAGTCATTCCCAACAATATAAAATGTAGACCTAAGTGATGTAACACTTTTTAAAACCTGTATTGTAATAATCCCCTTTGCAATATGTGTTCATTACGCCCTGGTCTGATCATATCATCATATCATTTACATAGTCCCGAAAAGTCATATCAACCCATGTGTAGCAGGCACCAGTCCTCTGCCTTAGAGAACTTGAAATCAAATGAACGTCAATTTTTTACTGTGTTAATATTGGGATTACTTGGTGCTTAACTGAAATTTCACATCAAATTTGAGCCCAAAAACATGAGATATGTTCAGCTATTGATTTAAAGCTGACTGTATTTTCCTTGGGAGAGAAGAATAATGTGTGAGCCAGGAAACCAATTATTACACAGGACAGAAGTTAATTTTTAAAGACTTCAAGTAACCTTGAATACACAATGGCTAGATGAACTCACTCATTCTCACATTTTTTGAGTGCTGAAACATGCTCTATGACACATTTCTTTCATCAGCAGGTCAGGTTCTGTAATTTTATTCTTGTTATTTTCTCAATTTTACCTCAGGAAAAAGTTCAAGAACTATTTTAAATTCTGTAAACAGGCATCAAAATTCGAATAATAAACGAACGTATAACACAAGTGGCAAGAGTGTTGTTGTGGTGGTGAAAACAAAAAGCCAGGAAATGAATACATTTAGGTTTAGAATAGCTGACATGCCAGGTAAATGTATAATCAAGATTGGTCCAGAAAGGATTAAGTTTAAGAGTCACAGAACTGTACAAATTTCATTGCAATCAGACATATTATTTGGAAAATGGAAGGTGCACAAGAATGACAAAGCTACAGCAATCTCGCTCAAAATCAAACATCTCACCCCCAGGTGCACACATAAAATAATACAAAAATACATTGAGACTTGATTATTTCATGTTCTAAAAATGTATCATCTTTTACTGCCTGCAGTATTAGGTCAGTCAGTGAATGGCATGTAGAAGACCGTGCCTGAGAATACGATTAGTAAGGATAAATTACATCATGCATTTTGAAATTATCCATTCCATGCATTCTCATAATATTAAACATCCCATTAACTATACCAACTAAAAGTACAACGGACAGAGAATGAATTGCTGGGAAGCCTATTACGTACAAACATTTTGACAACAAGGATTACTGATCCAAGAACCACACACCCAAGATCTAACTCCACTATACACGTTAGTACAACACAAGGATCGATACAAGGCCAATGACATACATAGGACAGGCTCACAGACACAACCAAATCACTGTTCTACTGGCTGACACAGAAAACTCCACAAAAACAGAGTGAGTCCACTGGTCATATCCATATGTTCATACAGCATAACTTGTAACAACCTGATTTTATGTAAACTCATAAGGTTGTATTGTTTTCTAGTCAATGGGTCTTCTGAATGATTTTGCGTCCAGTGGACTGAATCCTAATTTGAAGAAAGACAGATGAACATACACTGTCATGAAAATGCATAGCCCAAGAAAAAGAACAGCCAATCACAGCCAACTGTACACTTATGTTTAATATAGAGGAGATTTAACCATAGATTATCCAGGTTTTTAACAGATAGCACTATGGTGCCACATCTGTGATTTTAACTACTGTATATTTTATAGGTCCAAAATATATGCACAGTTGTACCTCTATAATTTACTGCATAACTACTATAGAAACCATAGTTAACAACTTCATAACAATATCTGGTTTTAGGTAAAGGGCATAAAAGTTCTCCCTGATGATGGTGAATGTGACATGGAAACATACCAGAAAGATACAACAAATGTGTGTAATGAAAGAAACATTGTATATTAAGTTGGTATAATTAAAGGATGTTTAATATGCCATGCATGTTCACACCAATTCGACATGTACCCTACCTCAAGTCTCATTACCAGCAAACACACTAAACACCAAGCCACTTACACTTAAATCTGATCAAAATACCTACTTTTACTGTATTTCCAAACATCCAAATAATTCCTTCATTACAATGTCAGATTATCTGTTATATCTGGCACAACTTATAACCCCTTATAAATTATATACATGAGCCTGTACTGTACTGTTACTAACAATAATAACAACAGTCAATAATGAAAGCAATACAAAATGCAGCATGCTCAGACATACACTCAGATGACAGAATCAATACTAACTCTAAAAATCTGCTTCAAATAAAACAACATATACATAGCTGCAACACTTAAAATACAAACAAATCTTAAAATAATAATTATTTTACTTTGGAATTATAAAATAAATCTAATGTTCATAACACAGGACAATGAAGTCAGTGTAGTGTAACAATAATTCATTACAACAATAAAAATAGAAATAATCAGGAATTTAGTAATACAAAAATCACACATACAGTGTAGGAAACGTTAAACCTTGAGGCAGTCACTTTCAAATATCCATATGTGCAATGGGATATATGAAAAATTAGAAGGGTTAACACATGTAACTAAAACATCTGATCTAAGGAGCACATAGTCTTAGGCCAAGTGCACAATACAGCTGTGGATTCCAGGCATGGCTAATGATAGGCTTGGTGCACAATTTTCTATGGTATCCTGTGAAGGTGATTCAGAAAGTAGCACCAAGATAAAGAACCTGTTCTTTTGTGAGCATTCATATTTCAACGTATTTATTTAATTTTCTGAAGCAGGTTATATAGATGGACCTGTAATACGATCATAAAATGAAAACAAAAATGTTAACAAACACTTTATGATTGTAGATACAAATTATAATGGTAGTAGTACTACAAGCATGGGTTTAAGCTATAAAACTTAATTAATTTATTTATGTAATAAAATTAATATAATAATATAATATAATATATATAATACACTGACTGCTCTGGTAATGTGACAAACATACGAAGAAGAAGAAGGAGAAGAAAAAGAAGAGACAAACTACATGCACAAGACACACATCATGCTGCCATTATATTCAGTTATTCTAAACACAAAGGCGCATGACATCTTCTCACTAAAACCTTAGTTTATTTCTGTAAGAGACAAAGTTCTGTTCTAACAAATTTAACTCTTCAGTGCAGTTAGGTATGTTTGCATGTTGTGACAAATCTTATGATGGCTGACAAGGAACTGCTCTACGCATCTGCTGCAACCCACTTTAAGGTGTTCTCTGGCATACAAAATTTGCAATACAAACAAAATTATATTGGAGAACAAGTAAAGTGCTACACTACCGTTGTGACCCACAATCTATCCCAGCATGTTGGTCCAGCACCAAATAAAGCTGTGCACCCCTCATCCCCAAAACCTGCATTTAAGGAAAGTGTATAAAATTTGTTTCATTGAAATATTCATATTTTAATACTTATTTTTACATTCTACAGTAACTTCTTACAGCAAATTTAGACCCATTCTGTGCTGATAAATGTCTTAAGCTAAGGAACTGCAATCTCTCTTACCTTTAGCAATTAAATTACTCCTCAAGCATCAAACACAACACCCCTTTGGGTTGCAGATGTCTTGGGAACCTTTTACTACCACCAAGATGTCCGTGATCTCTTGCTGTGTTATTACATTTTTTAATACCTTCTGGTTGAAGGGCATGCTTTTAACATTGCCTTTTCTTCAATTCTTTGATATGAAAATGGGGTTTCTAATAAACTTTGAACCACATCCATACTACAGCAATAACCACATTAGTGCATGAACAAGGAGAGAGACACATACACAAATCATATGACTGTCTTTAATTGCACACAAACAAAGGACATCAAAACCTAAAACATTAACATATGATTTTCTCATATTGTGAAACCAAACTGTTCACTAACTGTAGCAGAAGGGAACATATCAGGTGATCTTATAAGTGACAGAGATGTTAACATCATACACGGAGTTCTACACAGGACTGCGATGTTCTCGTTCAAGTGGTGATGCAATAGACTTGCAATGGACAGGAATGACACCTATTCAGTATCATATGCAAGTGGAAGAACTTCAATAAAAAAATGCACTACGTTTAGGGCCTATTAGGCAAACCCTCCATAACCTTCCTGCAATCTAAATGACACCTCTGGAGCTATGGTGGGGGGTTATGTCATGCTAAATCTGAACATATTGGTAAACCCTCAAACTACTTCTGATTCCACAGTAAAAGAAAACAAAATTAAAAATCCATCAAACTAGTTTTCAGCACATTCAAGCACGCTATGCTGGTGGGATCTGACCTCTCCATCCCGAAATATGCTATCAGTTTAACTAGTGAATGTGCCAACATTGTTCATGCACAATATACTAAGTGTCTCCTTCAACATCAACAAACAACAAAGACAATCTGCCATCAAAGGGTAAGTAACTTCTATTGTTGTGTCTTCTTCCAAAGCAGGTTTTCCTAACAGCAACAGCAAATCAAGACTTATTCTATGACGTCAGTTACAAGAAGCTACACAATTGTGAAATAAGACTGAAGTTTTGTCATCTCTCAAAGTTCCTGCTCATAGCAGATGTGATGTTCCACACTGGCACTAATAAAATATCCTTTCAATACAAGTTCTGAGGATGGGGAGGGGGTGGCAAAGTCTGAAACTATGAACAAATTGCAAGCATATAGAAGACTAAGTTAAGAGGTATTATTAGTAGCCACTAACTTTACTTTCCTTACACCATCATATGATTTGTAGTAGTTGCACATTTCAATACTGAACAGTGACAATCAGAATGCTTCTTTCATAGGTGGGAAGTCACTGTTACTTGTATGGATACAAAGGACTTGATATTTTAAACTTGCATATGATTAAATATTGTCACATACCACATGTTAATTGTCAACACAAGATAATACTGACAAGAAAAGAGTAATTTAGAATTCAAAAGGAATCCTGCAACAAGACAATAAAAATGATAAAATTTTCCTGTGTATTGCAAATACTATACATTCTCCTTAAAATGTAATTGTACTTTTACCAATAATGTATTAACTATATCAATAATTTTCAACGTCAAATATCATGATGGTCACTATGGATATTCCCAGAAACTGCCCTTAAAGTACAAAAAATAGTAAACAATAATATACGTAAATTAACTTACTAGTCGTATCACCAATTCAGATGCAAAGATAAAACATAACAACCAATACTAAAACTTCAGCTCTTCAGTGTTTCAACATACATGTATAGCCATACTATACATGATACTTATTCTTGTATGTAAAAACTGCAAAATAGTAGTGGCAAATTGTCTATAATCAAAAAGAAACCAAAGTTTCATTATAAAATCATATCACTTCTCTGCGAAAAAGTAGAATCTGGAATGAACATGATGGTAAAGGGGCAGTTATTTTGTTCACTGAGCTCCCTCCCCCTCTTCGTCTGCTTTTGTATGTACAATTTCAGCATATTCAGTCTTGTCATCCTCCCGGCGAACAACAGGACGCTGAGTTGACTGCAGATCGAGTTCAGCGTAAACCACATCCTGTCCATGTGGTTTCCCTTTTGTTGAAGTGACAATATGTTCACTGCTTTCTGTGCCAGGCTTCTCCATTTCCTGCAAACACAACAAAACTTAAAAACATGTGCATTACCTACCAACTTACATACATTACAATTAAATGTGTCAAATATTTAATGTTATGTAAAGACTGTGAATTGTTCTTCAGAATCCTAATATTTATTTTCAATAGAAAGAAAGCTTCAACCTTTCTGGATCTGCAAGTCTCTTTATTTGAGGAGTCTGAAGCAGTTATATAGCATTAGGAAAATGGTATTCTGTGATGTGACACCATATGATGTGGCTGATATATACCAAAGTTTATGAGAAATTCTTATAATAAGACCAACTAGATGCACTAATTTCTAAATTTATTTTTGGAATAAAACTTTACATGTTTTGGACAGTTCCTCTGTCCATCATCAGGAGTTTTTCACTGTACACACAGCAATGGTATATGTCATACAGGTTTGCTGACAGTTTGTGAGCAGAATCAGGATTGAACTGGTTTGGTTCTGAGAACCAGAATCAGGACGGAACTGGTTTGGTTCTGAGAACAAAACCAGTTTTGGTCCTGATCCTGCAAGCAAGCTGTCAGCAAACGTGTGTGTGTGTGTGTACAGTGAAAAACTCCTGTTGATGGACAGAGGAACTGTCCAAAACATGTAGAGTTTTATTCCAAAAATAAATTTGAG
>Ga0123352_10005565_pt1 | contig 19015 bp, 13 predicted proteins | sample TergutLab28metaG_FD_89700 | JGI IMG/M metagenome (GOLD analysis project Ga0123352, IMG submission 89700) | Labiotermes labralis P1 segment gut microbial communities from Petit-Saut dam, French Guiana - Lab288 P1 | ecosystem: Host-associated > Arthropoda: Insects > Digestive system > Gut ... | reverse complement strand
TGTGAGTGATTCTTCAACTGGAACTTTTGTAAATAGAGACACCACATCAAAGCTGACCATTAGATCCCCTGGTTTGATTTTTAGTGTTTTCAGTATCTCAATGAAGTGGAATGAGTTCTTGACGTGGTGTGCTCATTTCCCGGTGAGTTGGTTAAGAAGTCCTGATAAGTGCTTGGAGAGTTGGTATGTGAGGGCGCCAATGTTGCTGACAATGGGCCTCAATGGAATCCCTTCTTTATGTATCTTGGGCAGTCTGTATATTCTTGCTAAAAAGCCTCATTTCTTGAAGGCTCAGGTTTCATAATTTTTCTCTCTGCAGAGCAAAATACCTGGGAATATTTGTAAACTATGAAAAATATAGCTTTTGTGTTTGTGGACAAGATTTGCATGAGCAAAAAATTCATTTTCAATTTTGGGCACAAAACTGACAATGATCTGGAAATCACCCTAAAATTTAATTATGCAGCAAAAGGCCTAGTTTCACAAAATGTTATGGTATTTTAAGAATAATGCCCCAGTATGATTATTCTCCTGAAGAATCAGACATTATTTAGAAGATGTCAGATTCATATTAATGAAACCATATGAAAGATATATAAATTAAAATTAATGCACATTGCCATAATGACCTATCTTGTTGCACTTGTGCTTTAAAATATGAAGAACTATGCTAATATTTTCGATTTTGGGCTTTTTCACTTAAGTATGAAATAATAAATGTCTTTTTAAGTACATGAAATTCTTTATTATTCAGTCCTCAGTTTTTGCCCCCAATTCACATTTTCTCCTTGCTACTAGTTGTATGGTATTGACAATTATTATTTTATATTAAATTTTTTTATGAAATAAAGTAAAATAGTAGAGTATAAAAAAGTAAAGTTAATTTTTATTACTAAACGAGAATGTATGTTGCACAGGAAGTGAGTCATGTTCTAGTTATTAGTATTTTCAATCACAAAATAGTTTGCCATTTATAATGAACAAACACAGACAGGTATCTCCTCACTTGTAGGGTTGACACATTTCTAAAAGTAGTCATGGAACTCAAAAAGTTTGCTAATTCTTATTCACTGCCTATAATTTTGACTGAAAACCAATTCAGTAATTTTAAAACCATTCAGTTTATGGACTTACAAGTTCTCCTTTTCAGACAAATAATTCCCTTTTACTTTTTTCCTTACAAGAAATGGCCAAATTCAAAATCACAAGGAACTGTGTTAACCTGAATTTGAAATGAGTCAAAATTATGTAAGTTGAAGGACATCTACACTTCACAAAGTTTCATGTGTTCATGTTTTACTTCCACATCATTTCCATGGGATAGTATTCTTTTCATGTCATAAGAATGACGTTCATCATTATATACACTTGTGACAGCAACCTACAAGGAAGTTTTATATTCGTGGTTCCGTGCATTGTAATTCTAGGTTGAAGAAATCCAACGAGATGCAACAGTATGTAGATATTTATTTACTGTTAAATTACTCTACATTTTTCGGGCATCCATCGCGCCCGTCATCAGGAGTACATAAAACTATAGTTGCAGCTTCGTCTACAGATCATACTTTCTGGGGAACAAGCTTGCTCCCCATATAGTATGATCTGTGCATGTAGAGTAATTTAGCAGTAAATACATATCTGCATACTGTTGCATCTCATTGGATTTCTTCAACCTACAAGGAAGTATTTAGATCAGTCACATATGCTAATTATAACCTTTTTACCTAACCTCACAAATTCTATGTCAAATTAAAGATAAATGGTTATGCTGATTTGCAGGTAAAGTGATGGTTATAAACACGTTAATGAAATCAAAGATAAAAAATAAAATATACAGTCTTATCAAAGGTGTATGTCAACAACAGGCAATGGCAACTTGTGCAATAAGGGAGAAAGGGCGAATGGTGGGCACTTCAGAAAATCTCATAACTGCTCAGACACCGTATATTTCAAATCAATGTAACACGTATTATTAACAGGCTTGATATTTCTGCTTTCCAAATAACTGGTGTTAACTGGTACAGAAAGTGAAATCTAGTGCCTAGGAGGACACTGTTTTGACCAGCATTACCCATCTGTTCGGGCAATACCAGTCCCAGTCACAGTTGTACTGTCCACATAAAAATATGCCACTTCATCAAGCTCTGTATGTCTTTAATATTGAAAATAGTTTCACAATGTATTAAGCATGAAATAATGTACATGGGAAATAAAATGTGATAGTATGACAAATACAGATGTCAACTTCTATAATGAAACTTTCAATTCCTTGCTCCCAATGACTGTCTGCTAATGTATTTTTAAACACACAGCATAAGACATGTATTCATAAAACACACACCTGTAGTGGACAATAATCCTGTTCAGAGGTGTGCCAAGAAAAGAAAATCAAGAACTCAGCAACCACAGAACAAAATTTTACAGGAGCAATGCCAAGTTCTACATTGTCACAGCCAATTCTGTAAATAAGGCATACATCACAAAACCACCATAAAGAAATGAACTACAAAATGAAATTTGAGGCTCAGCAACAAAAATAATCCAATATAGAATTTCATTAATATAAGCAATTTTATGGAGCTAGGATATCTTGAAGCCAATGTCACACACATGTGATCATCAAGAGAGTTCCCACCCACTACACTCCTCTTGCCCCCATATTCCACAACCTTTGCAACTGTACCATAATTTCCCTTCTTTTCCAAAATTGTCACAGGCAAAACATTTTTAAATTGCTGTTTCAAGGTCATCATATAAACTGCTTCTTCAATTTTATTTTGTATACATTCATTTATTGCTCCAAGTTTCAGTTAGTGGGTTACCTTTTCTAGAGATTTTTTCCTCCTCCTCATTTTTTTTTTTGTTCCCGTCTCCTAAAATTTTATTCTGTGGTGTTCCAGTTAGAACTTCTGAATGTTTGTCTCTTGCTCATTTCTGTTTGCCTCTGGGCCCCACTAATTGAGAAACAGCTTCAATAGCCAGTCACTGAGGAGGTATCAGGATGATGAGCCTCTACACCCCTGGAACATGAAGGCTAAAGGGACTGTGTTAAAAATCAGGCACCACAGTGTGAGTTATTAGCATGAGGAATTTCTGGGTCCCTGCTGCATTGTAGTTCACTTGAAGCTGACAGATATCTGCAGTTGATGCTCAGTGTCTGACTTCTCTGCAGCAGAAACAACACTGCTGGCACCACAAAACCCTCTGCTGAAAATGTTTGCCATTAGCAAGTAAATTCCAGTGACTTTAAACCCAGAAATTTTTTTTACTGAGGCCACCTGGGAATACACCTAATTGAAAACACTAGCCACGTTAAATGGGGACATCATCATACTCCTGGTCTTCATAATTAAATCACATTCCCTGTGAAATGCAGATTTTAGTGGCCCATAGAATATGACATCCAAGGGCTGAAGTCTGTGACATGTGGAGTGGAACAGAAATCATCACAATGCCATTTTCTCTGCAAAACTTGTAGTACAACAGGCTTACATGGCTGTTACAATTATCCAGTATTAAAAGAACTGGATTTTTTGGCTTGGGTTTTATACTGTCCACAAACCAGATCATGAATAATTTCTCATTAGTCCACCCAGATTAGGAACATATGTAGATTGCACCAGGAGGGCCATATTTTCCAGAAGAGTTGTCATCCTCTGTTGAGGGTATATGAACATTGGAGGCATCAAAATGCATGCGACACCCATTGCACAAATGACACTCACACTCTTTACCAGGTAGTAATAAAACCGACCCTTTTTTAACCTTTCGGTGCTGCCTGTTTCTTCAACAGTCAATATCCCAGTTTCATCCATATTATAAATGTGTCAGTGGAAATTAGTATTTAGCCATTGCCTCTTCTCCATTTTTATAAAATTGGGCCACTTCTTAACTGAAACCCAATATCCTCTTGACAATGGTGGCTTCTGGTTTCCTTGCGCTTATAGTCTGATTTCTCCTCAGGAACTTATATAGCCAGTCCTTGTCTGCAGCACAATTTTGGCTGTTGAAATTATGTTTCATTTTATTTTGTTTTAAAATGTCAAAAGCTATATTATGCAACTGCACTGAATTCACACCATGAAACATTATGGCTAGAAGGGAAACATGTGTTGCAATGCTTTCTTCCTGCCCTGGTGTAAATAATGAATTTCTCCCTGATTTTTGGTTACCTGATTTACCTTTAGAAATCCTTTCCTGTAAGGTGCCGGAAGGTATGCTGAATGACATGGCGACTGCCTGTATTGTCCCATCATTTTGAATGGCTTTAATAGTCATTTCTAGTGTTTCTTTTGTCCATGCTGCCTTTTGAGTTACTCTTTTTCTATTCAGGGCCATCTGCAAAAACATTAAGCGCAGTTGCAATGAAAATAATTCTGGCTGGTTTAAGCAAATGCTGGGAGCAGTACCAGTCAACACACAACCTATCAACAAAAACTGTGTGATTAAAACATATCACATAGTTGTCAGTAATTATTTGGCTAATCGTAACATACAATACTTCACCTTTATGTACAATCAAGTAACACCGTGTGGGCAAGTCACATCTGTGTACGCACCCCAATTTTCTGAAAAGGATTCTTTCATAAAAACCACCAACCTCTACTCGTCATCCTCACGTGACAAACGTACACAGAGCAACAGCATGGCTGACCACACAGATCATACATAAGCTGATCGTAACTGTCAGTAACACACACAGTTCATCTAGGTCAGTTAAAGATCTGTAGTCAGTAATGATCTATTCTTATTGTGCACAATGCTAGGTAGCAGCACTGGCAGGAACTTCCATTATGTACTGTACATGAAATATTAAACGAATGCTGTTACACACAATTTGCCATTCTCCCTTACTAGGATAAAAAATTATTATGTGTACTACAGTAACACTTAGCAAATGAGACAAAGTGGCACTGAAGATACAGCACACATTTCAAATATGTTTCATGTAATTAGAGAAAACAACATCCTTTTCTGTCCAATTGTCACAGTCTTTCATATTATAACTCTATTAAAAGGTATTTCATTTGTGAATATGCATGAAACTACTGTATGTGACTTTTTAAAGACAGAATGGAATACAGTACAAGAGGCTGAAGCTACAATGTGCATATATATATATATATATTGTTACTTAAAAATAAAAGTTTACTATCCAAATTGAACTATTCCAGCAAGAAATGTAGCCATTCAACAGAATGTTATGTGACATTGACAGAATTGCTTGTATTCATGGTGTGTTTTGCAATAGTTTGCATACCAGATAACATGAAAGTGGTCACATGCAAAGACAGTACCATACTAGTTGACAGAAGATCTGTCTGTATACAAACATCTCCTACAATAGATGGTTAAAGGTGTTTTCTCAAACAACAAAACACATACTACAAATTCTGTTACACTTTTAAGTTCACCTCTGTGGTTTCAGGAACCATATCCTGCATTTTAACCTGTAAAGGAACTCGAGCTTTTTCCTATATTTTCCTAATGTAAATGTCACATACTTTCATAATCTGGGGAAACTTATGTTTCAGCCCTTCTCTGTACATTTAACAGAGGTGCAAAATGAACTATAATTCTTTCTATGGAAACACATGGAGGAAAGTTATAATTCTCAGCATTCTCATTTTAGATACATTGGTAAAGAAAGTTCTTATCTCTCATGAAATGTGTAGGATTCGCTATCATCTTGACAAGAGCCTGTCACAGGACAAGAATAATCCAACACTGCATAAAACCCCAGAAGAGTGAAGAACTCATCTACACCAAGGTGTAAACTTGAAATCTCACAAGGATAATAAAGTTCACATTCTCAAACCCTGTTTAATATCAACTGAATATTATCCTCTCACCTACACCTTGGTTCTCCCAAGTGATCTCATTGCTTCTAGTTTTCTAACCAAATTTCTGTATGCCCTTTTTAAATCACCTATGATACATTTCTTGTCCATCTGTTCCTCCTTAGTCTGTTCACACCAATAATACAGTGCTGAAGAGCAGAAATCATGCAGCGTCTCCTTATGCAGTTTCCTTCATCTTCCTGTTGTTTCCTCTCTCTCAGATACAAATATTCTCCCCTGCATCTTGTTCTCAGTCTTGATCTATGTTCCTCCCTACACAAAGGAGACTAAATTTCATGAAATAACACAACAAGCAAAATATTTTTGCATATACTTCAACTTTTGTTTTTAGATAAAACGTGTGATGACAAAAGATTCTGAATTTTTTTTTGTTCTTATTCTTTGCATAAATGTAACTGTCACTGTTACTGTTGCTCCCTGCTCAATAAATCACACCCTCTTGCACTTCATAATGGCCAACCTACACACAACACCAATGCCCATGATATTCCTCACATACCATACTGTAGTTTCCAATAATAATAAATTAGGAACGTTTATACTGAGATATATTACAGTGCACCTCTGTGTACATTTTTAATAGTTTACACTATGCTTGAATATTACATTCAAGGTCACAAGATTTGGTTTATTCATTTTGTCAGTTTCTAATTCAAAGCCCTTGTGGCCAATTCACAGTAATTTTCATGGGTGGATTTAACAGATTTTGACATACAGACTTCAAGAAGTTACCAGTTTATCAATTATGAATTAATGTTTTCATTTGTTCTGAAGAGTAACTGCTGAACATTGCCACATTTGATGATTTACTGTACACTTTGGCATGTAGGTCTATATCTGCCAAACATGTTTTGTGGCTTCAGTTTCTTTATTTAGCAGTGCTCCATGAAGAAGAGCACAACACAAAGGGTAAATGGCACTTTGCTCAGAAGCACAACCACCACACTGCATACTTGCCACTGTTATTAAACCATTATAACTCAACACTTCAGCATTCTACAAAATATACTACATATACTTACCGCATATACTTCAAGATGCTAGCCAGCTTAACAGTTTAATAGTGTGCATAACATTAAACTTGTCTCTTTGGAAGATAAAACACTGTTGTGATACTTCCAGTTTAGATACAAAGATCTTCCAGTCACTATTCCACAAAATCACATGGTTAACAGATCATCCACAACTTTTAACTACGCTCATAGACAAACCTTTTGAATGTATCAGTGTGCGACATCATTTCCATACACAAATAGGCATGCCCACAACTGATCACACTGGATGAGGCAGAATTTGTTCATAAACTGGTAGACCACATTCTGTGCCCTGCTACAGACTTCAGATTGTTTATATGATAAAGTAAAAAACAAGATACTCCTGTAAGAGAAGTTCAATGAAATAATGTAATATTTTGTTGCACTTTTTACTGAATATGAAGTGCATACTTAAAACATTCAACTCAGATGGAAGTGCAGCCACCTCCAGAAATTAATGGGTAGCAAATTCATACTCTACCAGTAAATCTCAAAATTTTAACTTGTTCAAATGAGCAAAATGAAGTCTAGTTAACAATGTAAAACATCCATACATGAGGCTCACACTTACTGTACAGTGCAAGGGAATTAATTTCATGAATGATCCTTACTGAGTTCAAACATAACAACTTTCACTACTTGAAACAATTCCTTGGCTGGTCTCCTGCTATAACTGTCAACAAAAGGTATAGAAGTATCTGACATAAAGGGAAGGAGTAAGGTACCTTTATTTCAATATTAAGTGCAGTATATTGTTCAAAGCCTATAGGGCAGCTGTTGTCTTCAAACTGCACCAAAATACTTAGCAGTGTAGATGGTAACGTGCTTCAAACTGCACCATCCTACTTAGTAGTGGAGATGGTAAAATGTTATGCACTTTTACTGGTTTACAGTAATTGTTTCTGGTATCTGTATGATGGAACTAAGGACATCAGACTTGGATAGATCCTTTGAAATGATCTAAAAAATGGAAAATGGACATGTCATTTGGAACTTGGAATGTGAGGAGTCGGAATAGATCACGGTCACCACACACACAGTTGCAAGATAATTTGCAAAGAGTGTATTAGACTTAGAGAGTACAGGAAGTCAGACGAGACAAGCAGGAGCTGAACAAACATAAAAATACTTTTTTACATGGAAAACTTAATGAAAATAAGTTAGGGAGAGGTTTTTTTTTTAAATATATATGAGAATCATAGCATTTAAGGGAGTAGACTTTGTTAGTACAACATCCTATCAGATGTCATACATAGTGCTTGGCACTATGATATTGTTCTCAATGACATGCCTACCCAACAGAAGATAAAAGTAATGACTCAAAAGGGCAGTTTCTATGGCAAATTAGAGCAGGTGTTTGATCAGTTCCCTAAGTACCACATCAAAATTTTGTCAGATTTCACTACAAAATTATGAAGGAAAGACAACTTGCCACACTGAAAAATTTGTCAAGACAGCATTTTTCCATGTCACAACATTCACAAACACACTTGGACTTTTCCTGACTGGAAAACTAGTAATCAGATAATATCTTCATACACAGATGACATTCACAAAGACATACGTGACCTTGCAGATGGGCTTAACATTGACTGGTGAGAACTGGGCGGGGAGACTGTCAGTTAGTAAACAAGCAACACAGATGCTGAATATGGTGAGATTAATCTGAAGAAGCTATGCAAGATGAAAGCTAGAAAACACTTGGTAAGGAATTACCACCATATGCTGCAAGCTTTCTTTTTGGATTTCTTGACCTTTGAAGATTGTCCTAAAATGCCTGCAATGAATTACCACAATACGTTGCATAATAATGCAGAAAAGTACAGATTTCAGTATCATTACTTTGATTACTTTGGAGGCTGGGTGGGTTCTAGACCGGGTCTTGATCTTTTGACAAAGAGAAAACCCCTGTCCCTGATGTGAATAGGATCAAGGTCAAAGACTATTACTTTTATATAAGATTTAAAATCCTAAGAATTAACATAGAAAATTTAACTCTGGAAAGACAAATGGACACTCTTCCAACTATCAGCAAATACACGCCTAAGCTGAAATGAAATGTATGTACCTTCACAGGAACAATTTTCAACATTTACAATTCAGCAACCAGTTTAAAACACGTACTACTTCTCTAACCTAACTATGGCAGTACAGTATTTTTAATGCATTATGCCAATACTGAGAGGGTTATGATAACACATATGTATCTAAAGCATAATTAGTGATTATCATGGAGTGCCAACTGAATCACATGGAATATTGTCTTCATCACAGGCAATGCCCAGGCACATTCAGTAAAACTCTTTCCAAGTGGTTTCACCTGGAACAAATTGAATGTTACAACTGCCAAAACTATGAATCAACACACCAGGGTCAAAACATTTACAGGTTTATATGGCTGGACACCTACATACGACAATGGTTTTGTAAGTATATAAAATGACTGTGTGCTTCATATGTAACTGCAATGTAATGTGGTCACCACTGTATAGTTCACAATGAATGTCTTCATATGTTACGTTTTACATTATAAGACATGAATCATAACATATTATGTAAACAAATGACTATCAACAGTACATATTGCAAATGGAAATCATGCCACCTTGCAGCAATGAATGTAGGACACAATGTGAATCTGAACCGTTATTTTTTACATATACATGAGGTAAGATGAATATGGACACAAAAAAGCTAAACTACTTAGCATGTACTGTAGAATTGACACCTCACATGGGAAAATGTTACGCCATAAGGGCAGTTAAATGTTGAAGCACTGTTAATATCATTTTCTTCGAAGGCTTACTTGCAAGTTTGAATTGTACATTTAAAACATACGACATTCAGTAAAATGCATTTTAAATTAAACCTGACCAAAAAAGAGTAAAATATGAATTTAATGGACACTGTCAGATGAAGCATTTGTCTTCTGCTCACATAGTGCTTCCTGGAATCTTACGAGAAGGAACATTCTTCATGAATGGGAAAGAACTGTTTTCATCAACACAAGAGTGTGCAGGCCACTTTAATGGAAGACAAAAAATTGTAAAACAAAATAATGGAAGAAAGAAAAACAAAACAAACATTAAAATGTGTACAGCAATTATCAATGACAATGCAGCTGTAGCATGTATTGCCGATTGTGATTTGGATAATTACATGGGGTATGCGATGTGCAATATTATTATCTGAAGTACAAATTTTCACAGAAATAATCAGGTCACTTGTGATAAGCAGGCCTTACTGTAAATGTAACAGAATCACATTCTACCTGGGCACTAAATAACAGAAGTCACATTTCAGCATTCTATACAAAGCACTATTAGCAGCTAGCTTTCACTCATAAGCTGACTGAGGAATTTGATCAACACTTCAGCTTTTTTCATCGCCAGGACAATTTTTTAAGGTATGTTTACAATTTTTTTGATTATAAACTGACCAGCAGCAGAAAGACTACAGATATTATTTTAAAAACCAAGAAACTATATTCACAACTGGCACACTTCGGAGATGAATTAGAGAAAATCATGCTTAACACACAAACATGCCATATTGATTCAAATTCTACGTTCTCACCAACTCTAGTATCTGAAAAACAAACGGCCATTTCAGATCTGCATCTTGAGACAGCACTTTGCCATGGGGTTGTTCTATCTGAATCCTGTACTTGCAATATGAAAAGGAATGGGTGGAAATAGGGAATTCCCACATTTGCATTAAATTCAAGTCCAATACAAGAAGAGGTTATCTGAATCAAAAGTGTATTTTGAATGCCACGTGAATATACACGTAATTAAATTACAATGTATAACACAACTGACTCGATTTTTAATTTACAACTAATAATGTGTATAAATATCATATGCCATGCATGTAACAGATTACAACACAAAACAGACTGGATATTGTAACAACCTGCAGATGAGACTGCAAAACTTAACCCTGTTACTTCACTTTAGTTATAATGTAACCATAATTGAGCACTGTCGGAAGAGGATGTTATGACTGAATTCAGGAATACATTTTGTTATATACTGTACAGGAGCTTTAAAAAATGTTGCATATTGAAAACATGGTAAAACATATTATGGCATATGACATTTCTGGAATATGCCTGTGACAACTGGAGCTTCATAATACACCATGAACTAATAAAGGCACGAATATTCTGCCGCTGCCGAAAACTCCATCCTAAGATTGTATTTACAAGCTGAAGTTTCAGTATCTGAAATGCTCTCACACACCATTCTTAGATGACATGCACTGTAATGTTAAATTGTCATATAATAATGGAGAATGTGAATCTGCATTCATCAATTTTTAAGGTGAATGTGTGCCAGCAGACCTACTGTTATATTAGGTACGGTCCAGATGAAATTTTCAGCAACTAATGAAAATGACAGCCAAGAACATTTAATACCATATGTACATACAAAGCAGTCTAACTCCTTTCATACAGCCTTCTCATATACTTTTTTCTATTCAAAAACAGTTTCATATATGTAAATATTTGCCCAAAACACAGCACACAATCATGAGTGTTCAACAGTCACATCAAGCCACATCATCATGTCACACATCCATCAAAACAATAGGAAAAACCGCTTTTCCTTGCGGAATTGTCGAGGAGTGAGCCTGCCTTCTACACAGTATAGACATTTACATTATAATATGCACCTAATGACCTGGCCCATTAGAATATCACAGAAAAGCTTTCTAGAAAATTCATATTATTACCATTAACATTTGGCAATTTCATGAGAAATATTTCACATAGTATTATGCTATAACAATACCACACACAACTACATGTGGTATATTAAAAATTCAAAAGAAATTCTATGGGCCAGGCCACAGCTGTGTATGTGTTTGTGTTTGTGTGTGTGTGTAAAAAACATGTCTGGTTACTAAAGTACTCCATCCCACTACAAACAAAACTACTAAGAATGCTAAAACAATTATATTAATTACATACTAACACTGTGAACATTCTCTTAAATAAATGGCACTAATTTTAAGGCCATTGTCAATTGTAGTAACAGATACATTGTTCCGACATGAAACATAATCTTACTGCGATTCTACCGAAAATGTGAGGAATGAGGAGCGAGGACATAGCCCTCAAAAACCACAGAGGATGTTCACAGTAAACAGCATCCCTACCCCAAGGTGAGGCAACCTATACTAGCACCTGGTTACTTAACCACACAGAAATAGATATTCTTTACATCATGACAGAACTGACACTGCAATTCTCATGCAAGTAACCAGGCCATAAAGGACATCTACACCACAACAATGCAAAATGGCATTCACTTGTTCCACAAAAATCCTGTTTTACTCATTACAATATTGTGAATGCCATTTTAATTACATATTTGAGTTACTTAAATAATTACTCACTTACTTCAAGTAAACTGTATACTAACCCACAGTCTGGATGAAGTGACTCTAACCAGATCCCAACAGGCAAAGTACATGAAACCAATGAACTGTACTTACCTGGAGCCTTTGAAAACAAATTATATTACTCTTAACGACAATGTCACCCCCATCTAACAGACATATTTCAAAGGCTCTTCAAAGTAGAGTCTGACTTTTGGCATTGTTAGCATCTACTTCATAAATTTATATGTTAAAGTGTGTTTACATTTCCATGATTATATTTTCTTAAGATTAAATGGATAACTGAATGACAAACAAAAATGAAGTCAACTCCAGAGTGTTCAGTACCCACTTTTTTATTATTTTTTTAAATTTTCATTATTATCTGTGAAACCTTCCTTCTAGAATTCAAGTGTTTGAGTTCCATGTTCATAACACATAGTCTTTCTGAATGTAGAATATGCAAGACATCTTCAGTTACATTTAACATACACACGTCTCCTTCCTTATTTAGCATGTGCCCGTCTCACTGCCTTCTTGATACGACGTTCAGGCCTCCCAGCAGTAGCAGCAGCACTGTAAATACATTTAAAATTACAATATACTGCAAATTGGCAGTTAGATGCTTTGCATTACAAAGATCATGTGACAAGCTAAAACATTTACAATTGCCTGTTACATTTATAAATGCCATTGTTTCTATCATGGAGCCAGGATAGCTCAGACAGTATAGAAACTAGGCAGACAATCTGGGAATTGATTCCTGGAAGGGACAAGATATTTTTTTCTCTTCTCACAAATGACCTGACTGGCTCTGGGACATACCGAGCCTAATACTCAATGGGTACCAGGGGCTCAGGGCATAAACCATTCACCTCCACCTACAGCAGTGCTTAAGAATGAGTAGAACTAGACTTCCACTACCCCTTTATAAGTGTATGGCAACGACTGGGACAACTTCACTTTTACCATGTCCTCTATGAAGACATACTGCTTCGTAACAATCCAGAAACACACACTCTCTCAAACTGATTATAAAGATTCAGTGCAAATTCTAGCAATTACCAACATAAGAAAAACAAGAAATTCAGACGAAAATTCATAAAACTTTCAAGTGCAGATATTTCTTGTCCCATGGATCCATCAGAGAAACAATTTTTTTTTTTGTGAATAATATACTACCTAGGCCAGGGGCGCATAAATCTCAGGTGCCATGTCATCCAAGCAACCATTTTGGACAGTGGCACATAATATTTGTGGGTCCTCAGTATGGAACTTGCTTCATATTACTCTTCTGGCAACTGGAGTTTCAAGGTGGCTCCTACATTTTTGGCACATCTATGCACCCCTGACTTAGTCACAGAATGCAAATTCATTAGAACTACTCAAAACTTAGCACTGTTGTCATGCAGCTACTGTTTTCAATGAACATGGCATACACAGATTCATGACAATCGAAGTTCAAAATTCTATGTTCATAATTCATCGCTAAGGGTATTCTAATGAATTGGTCCAAGTCCACAGCCCTGTATAAAATTCTAAAACATGTAAAAATCCCATGGCTTAAAATGAAAGTTCTGTTACCAAAGTCTACTTACGTAAAGGTAGGTGTTTCACCCTTGGTAAAGTTGAAGCTGGGCTTTATAGAAGGGTCAAATGTTGGGGCAACAGGCTGGGCTGCAGTTTGTGTAGATGGCTGTGTATGGCCAAAGCTGAAGTTAGCTGTTGGGCTAGTAAAGTTTTGTACTGTTGATCCTGCGGTTTGGCTTGCTGAGAAGCCAAACAAATTTGAAGTGGGCTGTGAATTATTGCAGCCAAAGCTGTATGTAGAAGTGCTGGCAGCAGATGTGGTGGTGGCAGGATTGTTGCTGCCAGGATTACTGGTACCAAATACTGGTGCTGCTGTACCAAACACAGGTCCACTTGCAGGTATCATTGTACCAAATGACGGTATCTCAGAGCTGGATGTTACAACTGCATTGGATCCAAAAGCAAATGCAGGCCCAACCTGAGAAGATGCCTGATTACTTGATGCAAAGCCAAATCCAGAACTCACTGCCGGTGTTGAAGGAGCACCAAAACTAAACACACCTTTGTTGGCCAAACTTTGATCATTCTGTATGCTGCCAAAAGAAAATGGTGTTGTCTGTCCAAGACTAGAACCAAATGTGAATGGTGTAGAACTGGTGGTTGGCTTGTTAATGGCTGACAGTGCTGGCTTCTGATCAGGGAGAGTGGAAAATCCTGCACTGAAATCTGGAGAAGAAACACTGCTAAACCTGGTAACTGTTGTAATAGCTGTACTTGTAGAGGATGTTGTACTGGGTGTGCCAAATGCTGGAATTGTGCCTCTTGCTCCTAAACTGAAACTAGGTGCTGTGGTGGCAGAAGCAAAACTTGGCAGTGATGGTGACACAGTGGTGGTTGTGGTAAAGGATCCAAATAATGTACTGGGTGCAGTGCTTGTCAGTGTTACAAAGCTGGGCATCTCTTTGCTTGATGTAGTAATTTCAACAGATTCCTTATTACCACCAAGGGAACCAAAACTGAAAGTGGGCATAGTTTTTAATGTTGTGCCAAACGGAATCGTTGATCCAGAAGTACTGACTGATTGCTGAGAGGAGCCTCCAAATGTCACGCATGGTTTTGTTGAAGAACCAAAAGGAAATAAATTTGATACTGTCGTAGCAGTGACCATTGTTGTAACAGTACTAGCAGCAGCACCACCAAAACTACTGGAGGTCACAGCACCAGTGGTACTGCTTCCAAATGCAGGCTGTGAAGAAGTGAAACTAAAGCTGGAAATAGCAGCAGTTGGCTTCACTGAACTCACGTTAAGGTGTTCAGCAGTTGTGCTCAAAGAAGATGCAGTAAAGCCAAAGACAGGCTTTGCACCTTCTGCTGCCTTTGTTGGTATATGAGGCTCCTCGTTTGTGACAGGAGAGTCACTAAATGAAAATGTAACCCTCTTAGTGACACGGTCTTTATCATCAGGTTTTTCTTCTATTTTCTCCATGTAGGCTGAGGGTGCTGGTTCTCTGTTTACTTCTGAATTTGCTTCTGCACCACATTTTGAGTCTACAGGACCATCACCTGTACCTGAAGACCAGCATTTCTTCTGCAGAGCTCCAGATGGTTTCTGGTCCTCTGCTGAAGATGGTGACTGGAATTTTGAAAGCTGTGTATTCCCAAAAGAGAAACCTGTTTGTGGAAGTGAGCTTGTATCTGCAGGTCTTATGAGAGTACATGTAGACAAGGGAGACGTCACATTTCCAAAATTAAAACTAGTGGTAACAGCTGATACAGATGTCTCTGCTGTTCTGGGTACACTGTCTGATACAGATGTCACCTTGGTTTCACCAGCTACAAAATTCTGCACGTTTGATGACTCTGTAACTGAAACACCAGCCTTATCAAGTCCAAAACTGAACTTCGTGGTTGAATGCGACTCTGAACTAGACCTCGTTCCCCCACACTTTACACACTTCATCAAATCGTTGTTATTCTGCACCATGCAATTTGGACATTTCCATGAACCAGACTGTTGTTTAAACCTGTCTCCAAATGAAACAGCATCTGTGGACAATGAAGGCAATACAAATGTTGATTTGGTAGTCACCACTGATGTTTTGGTTTCACAGGCCTGAGGTACTCCAAACGAGAAGTCTGATGCAGATGTTATCTTGCTTTCACCAAATATGAAATCCTGCACATTTGTTGAAGAAGCAATGTCAGACTCCTTTACTGAAACACCAGCCTTATCAATTCCAAAATTGAATTTCATCACTGACTGTGTGTCTGAACCATGTCTGGCTCTACCACATGCCACACACTTCAGTGAAGCACTGTTATTCTGCACCATACAATCTGTGCAATCCCATGAACCTGCTGGTTTCTTGAACTTATCTCCAAATCCAAGACCAAACGTGGACTTTAACGATGAAGTTGCTGTTGATTTGGCAGTTAATACTGGTCTTTTGGTTTCACAAGCCTGACACTGCTTCAAGGAGTCCGGATTCCTTACTAAACATGTGCCGCATTCCCAAGTATCACTTGGAGGTTTGAATTTATTGCCAAAACCAGGGAGTGACACTGCAGGTACCTGTGGCTCTTTAGTTTCAGATGGCCTTTTTTCTGTCCTTGCTACTAAGCACTTACTGCACACTGCAGCACTGCATGGATTTTGTACATGGCAGGAACTGCACTCCCACATGTCCTTATTTGGACCACACTGAATTCCAAGACTTGATGGTGTAGATGCTGTGGTGGAAGTCACCGACCCAGAAGATGTGCGGGCAGTCTCACAGGCAGCACACTTTGTGGCATCACTGCTATTGCGGATCAAGCAGACTCCACACTCCCAAGTGCCAGGGCTTGGTTTGAACTTATCTAAAGATATACTGCTACTCGAACTAACCTCCTTCAATTCCGCCTCACCAGCAGATTTAGACTTCTCTCCCAAAATGTCCATTACGCTACCTGCTACTAGTTCTGAGGCAGGCTTGATGCCAACACATGCCTCACTTTCACTGTTCTTGCACGACACAAGTTTTCTGTCACCTTTTTCAAAAGACTTCCTGTTACTTCCAGATATAAACTGCACAGCACCTGATTTTGTAGGAGAATTTGCAACTGAAGTATCAACACAATTTATTTTTCTGCTTACTCTGATATCCTTATCATCTACAGCACTGAGGGGTTTACTGAAAGTAAAAACATCTGCAGGCAAACATGTCCTTGTATTCTCTGTAACAGCGATTGGAGAAGCAAACTTGAAGGTGCTGGTGACTGCAGGTGTGGTAGCAGCCGGAGGAACTACGAAATCAAACTTTGGAAGAGATGTAAGTGGTAGTGAAATGTTAGGGAGGTTAACTGCTTCTACAGTATCCTCTTCGAGTTCTTTCCCCTTGGCTCTGATCTTTCCACCATGTTTTCCTATCTTGTCATAATCCTCAAACCTGTGAACAAAACATGCTGCTTACGTTGCTGATAAAGCCTGGTCACACATTTCACTGTTACAACATCAATACAATCAGCTTAGCTTCAGAATTTTGTTTTGCTGCACAAACCAAGAGCATTCTATATATGTAGCTGATTACCAACTTTAACATTTAGTATAAGGCCTCTTAAACTTTATCAGCCCAATGGGATGGGATGCCCATATCCCAGTAAATTGGGCATTTTAGGCAGAACAAAAAAACACTGTCCCACAGAGATGCAAAGCATGAGCATTTAAAATAAAAATAACACCGGCTGTCAGCAGCTACACTGGGATTGACAGGCCAGGCGATAAAGGTTAAATGCCATGTTTCAGCTGTGGTCACAGCACGCTTTATTTTCAACAACCACTACAATGGCAATTTGCCTTTCAGATGAACAGGTTGTACATTTAATGGGACAACACTGCTCTACTCATTGGTTAAAGTTTAATATACAAAATATATAATCCACACAACGCTACAGTGTGGGTATTTATCTGGATCCCACTGTTAGCATTCTTACCATCCATGTTAAGTTGCTTTTATTGCACAGAGGAGCAATTCCAGATTCAGGCCAAAATGACCTGGCAGTACACTGATAGTGACAGATGCATACAAATATCCTTCACTTTTATGTTAGAGACGAGATTTTTACACATTTTACGAGGGTGATCTCAAAAGTAAGGTCTCCAAGTTTTTTAGAAATAGAAAGAAACATTTATTTTCAATAACTGATACACCATTTTAAAGTTTGAACATTCCTCTATTTTTCTACATAATCGCCATTTCCGTCGATGCATTTTTGTAGGCGCAGAGGCAGTTTTTGTATGCCCATGTCATACCAGCTCACCGCCATGTCGTTGAGGAAGCTTTGGACTGCAACTTTCACCTCGTCATCGTCGCTGAAGCGCCTTCCGGCCAAATGTTCTTTCAACTTAGGAAACAAGTGGTAGTCACAGGGTGCCAAGTCCAGACTATAGGGTGGGTGGGTGATGATGTCCCATCCAAACTGATCCAGGAGAGCAATGGTTTGACGGGCGACGTGGGGGCGAGCGTTGTCATGGAGAAGGCATACACCCTTGGTCAGCATTCCTCTTCTCCGGTTCTGAATCGCCCGTCTGAGTTTTTTGAGTGTCTCACAATACCTGTCAGCGTTTATTGTGGTCCCATGAGCCATGAAGTCGACCAACAATACCCCCTTTCGATCCCAAAACACAGTTGTCATGACTTTGCCAGCAGACTGTGTTGTTTTGAATTTTCGCGGCTTGGGCGAAGAGGAATGCCGCCACTCACGTGACTGTTGTTTGGTCTCAGGTGTGAAGTGGAACGCCCAGATTTCATCACCCGTGACAATCGAATCCAAAAAGTTGTCATTTTCGTCTGCGTAGCGCTGAAGAAATTCGTGTGAGGAGTCAATGCGTTGCCGTTGGTGGTCTTCTGTGAGCATGCGTGGGACCCATCTTGCGCACACCTTCCGATATTCCAGCTTTTCAGTCAAAGTCCTACCAATGGTGCTTCGAGAAACCTCAGGAACCAAAATGCAGAGATCATCGAGAGTAATCCTCTGATCTTGACAGTCTCCCGCTTCTTTCTTCATCGTGAATTTCCATGCGACCAGCTGTAAACTCCCTACACCCCTTACGGACGTTTTTGACATCCATGCACGACTCTCCATACACTTCCATCAATTGGCGATGAATTTCGATAGGTTTAACGCCTTTTGCGTTCAAAAACCGAATTACTGCTTGAACTTCGC
>Ga0123352_10005561_pt1 | contig 19022 bp, 18 predicted proteins | sample TergutLab28metaG_FD_89700 | JGI IMG/M metagenome (GOLD analysis project Ga0123352, IMG submission 89700) | Labiotermes labralis P1 segment gut microbial communities from Petit-Saut dam, French Guiana - Lab288 P1 | ecosystem: Host-associated > Arthropoda: Insects > Digestive system > Gut ... | reverse complement strand
CAGCAGTGCCCACATAGTACAACAAATACACATAAGATGACAACAATACACACAAGACAACTACAACAATACACATGGCCAACCAACAACAATTACACACAAGACAACTTAAAACTAGCAACAATACACAACTTACACACACACACAAAAACCTATACATGTATATAAACCATTACTCAGTTTTATATTCCATGAAATAATATTAAAATTACTATTTTTTATTGTAGGCAGATAAAGGAGTTGGCAAAGATCCCCCCCCCCCCAAAAAAAAAACTGTCTAGTGCGAAGGTGTTCCTAATGCAAAAGCCGAGACCAAACCTATTCAAGAACAACTGTCCTGAAGATGGGTGGTTAAAGAAAATAGGACTATATGAAAGTTGGTTTCAGTTTACAACACTACCTTTAATCACTGAATGTTGGAAACGTGAAATGTAAGAAGTTTTGTTTAGTATGTCAGCATACTTTGTTACAGGCTTTCTTAAGTTGGCACCTAGAAGTAATAGAAAGGACCTGTTTGTCAGTCACTTCAGAAAGTTCTTGTGCTACAGAAGCTGATATTAAGATGTGGTTTCATGAAGTGCAAGAGAATATAAAGGAGAAAAAACTGGAAGAAGCTACAAGTGACCTTTCTAGAACTTTCAAGGGGGATGAAACATTTCATACAATAAAACCAACAAATATGCACTAATGTTCAAATTATATCTTTTTTTTACATACAGTCTGTTAACTCCAACATGCTTCAATCTATCTTGAACTTCATTGAGTTACTGAACATCAATAAAGCCTATATAAAATGGATTTTATAGTATCTACAAATGCTCTATGCACAAATTTTAATGTATTTAATAATCCATGTTATTATATAGACATTATTGATGTTCAGTAACTCCCTGAAGATGATCAGAGAGATCGAAACATGTCAGAGTTATGACAAATTTTGTGTAAAAATAATATAATTTTATGATGAGTGCTTTTGTTGGTTTTACTGTATGAAAGGAATGAAATATATTTCCAAATATACCCATCTGCAAGTAGAGGTCTTACAACCAATAGAAACAATAAATATATACTCAGTTGAATAAAGAACATCAAATGAAAACATTATTGCAGTGTGTTCATTTTCTGCAGATGAAAAGACATGCTGCCCTATGTTCATTTATCCATTCAAGAAAATCCCAGACAGGATCTAAGAGTTAGTCCCTGCAGGCTGGGGTATAGCTCAAAGTGGCAAAATATGGATGACAGCTTAAGTAGTCTTTGAATACACTGCCAATATCTTCCACCCCCTCCTTGTTGGAGATGGTGTGAAATTTCCAGTCGTTCTGCTCCTTGATGATCATTAACTGACACCTTACATTCCAACTCAGTGTCCTGCTCAGTGAATTAGAAACAAAAATCATAGCACCTCTACCCAGATGCCACATTAATTTTATAACCAGCAGATATGACTGTCTCTCGCCCAATCAAAATATCTTGGAGGAAAGCTGTGAGGGAATGGTACAGAAAGCATCCAGGAGAAATTTTAAATAAAGTATCATTTGCACCTCTTCTGAAACAATTAACTGAATCCAGTGTTAAACAAGAAACACTCTTTATTGGCTTTGAAGCTTACGGGCTTTATGCATTTAATCCCAACACTTTGGATTACACTAAATGTTTGTGAGTATCTGATTCAGCAAGTAGGTCTACTAAACATTTTAAGAACACTGCAGAAGAAGTAAAAATTACCATGAATTACTCCACATTCCCGAACATCAGTGGAAAAGAGAAAATTGAGAAATTCAGTCAAATAACAGACATTCTGCCTGGAGAAAGTGTTGATTTCATATCACTGTTTTGTTTGTGGGAGTATTTTCAGAAAGATATGGAACAAGATGAGGTCTAAGAGAATGCTGACGTTACACTGCAACATAGGAACAAACCTCTGGAACCTAGCAAAAAGTTTTCAGAGGTTCCAAAAGTAACTCATGACAGAAAAAAGAGGATGATGGCTGACCATGACGGAAATTTAGGAACTAGAACTCCAAAGGAGGATGACAGCAGGAAAAGTATACAAGCTGAACGATCTAGTAGTAGTCTGTCTCAGGAGCAATCTGTGATCAGTAGAACCTCGTGTGTTGCAAGAATTGTACACATTGAACCTGTGAATGATTTTCTTAAGTGACCTGATACACCTAAATGCGAAGGCAAAATACAGACTGAATGACAACTACTTGCAAAAACATCTGAGAAATACAGAGAGATGGTTGATAAGACATGTCTTCTCAAGGATACAGAAGAAAGGGAATATGAAGTGCAGAAAAGGAGACATGAAGAAGCAAAACAAGAAAGGAAGAATAAAGGTCCAAAACATACAGCTCGAAGGAAACTTATCACACAAAGACATGAAGCTGAATGCATTTCAATGTGCCACATCTGCAAGAGAAGCAACAAACATGGCAATGAGCTGTGTTGTGATGACTGTCAAATTCCTTATCATGAACTATGGACTACAAGATATCACAGATTCAGAAGATGGTGACACTTTGGTTTGTCATATCTGTTACAAATAAGACAATAGAGAGAACAGCTCAGACGAATGATAGCTGATAATGATAGTGACTTAGATATAGAGATATATATTTAACTGCAATTGGGTGGACAGCTGGTGGCAGTAGTACAGTACACATTTACACACAAACAATAGACAGAACATGCAATTAATTTGGAAAGACTGCGGGCCATGCCCCATCTTTGTGAGTTATACCCTGGCATTTGCCTTACAACTGAGGAAAAAGCATGGAAAAACCTCAGTCACATAAGAGCTGTACATGCTTGCAATTCAGAAATAAACTTGCAAATCTGTGTACAGATCCATTGGTTGCACTTGTTAGTATGTCCCAGTTTTGTTTATGATAAGATAGTGACAGTACACCAGCCACACAACACAGCATCACATACTCTGGACTAAACCCATTACATTTACCAACACTTACTCCCAACTTCATATAGCTTAAACTTCAGACATATATAGCCTATATTTTACTTTACTGCGTATCATTTTATACTATCATTCTACAGTAAATTCTAACCAATAATCATATGAATTTCAATACTGTGAAGTAATCTATTTGCCCACACTGTTTTCTTGAAACAGAAATGTCACCCTGAAGGTGGCCAGATTACTGGCCGAAACTTGTATTTGAAAAAATCACATTAAAAATACATGAGTGGAATTAAGTGAATTTTGTTGGTTCTTGATACACATTATACTAACATATAAATTAAGGATAATACAAAGAGTGGCCAATAAATGTCAGATACATGTCCAGTAACCATACATTTGAGCAAACTTCACTTGTTAGCCCTGAGAAATGTGTATGGATTTTCTAAGGTTTTCAGTGAAAAGAGACATAAATGAGATTAATCAAACTGCATTTCAGTTTGGAATTTAATAAAATATATGTATGTTATTACACATAAAAAAAAAATTTCCTGAAGTGGCCAATAACTATACTGTTTTCCCTATTCTCCAAAACAGCCAATAGCATATCCAGATACTACAAATACAGCCAGTATTAAGAACATGGGGCTATTATGATAATGTTATTTGTCAACATTTTAAAAGTACACAATTTGCATGTGTCTTTTTATGGTACAAGAAATTTAAATGGTAACAAGCCACAAGGAACAAAATGCGACTTTCATTTACATGCCTGTAGTCTGTATGTAAACTCCCAGTCCCTTTGTGTGTTTGTAAAAATTCAAAAAAGTAACTATTAGCTTCAACATGTCTGTCCACCCATCTGTCCATCTGACCACATGGAACAACTTGGCTCCAAATGGACAATTTTCATGAAATTTCATATTTGAGGATTTTCAAAAGTCTCTCATAAAACTTAATGTTTCATTAAAATCTGACAAAAATAACAGATACTTCACATGAACACCTACGTACATTTATGATAATATCTTGCTGAATTCTTCTTAGAATGAGAAATGTTTCAGTCTAAAAATGTAGAGGAAATCAAAACACATTTTATGTTCTAAAACTTTCTTCCGAAAATCGTGCTGTTTATGAGTTAATGTAGAAAAGTACAGTAGAGTTGGACAGGCCACAGATGATATCATGCAGTAAAGGAAACATGAAATTTGCATGCTGTATAACTAAAGCAAGAACATACACACACATTCATAATAGTTAATACTTATTGCTCTCCCACAGTAACAATGGTTACGCAAACATGTTTCAGTGTTACATTACCCATATAATGCTCGTCTCTTTTACTTTCTCAGTAAGTGAACACATGACTGTAATGGATTACCTACGTTTTCCAAAAAATTATTAAAAATACCTGTTCATCTGATGTTACTTTAATTTCATGGACTGCCTTCTCTATTCCTTCCTTTGTTCCAGTGATAGTAATTTTATCTGAACTGTCAGCCACATTGGGTACAGTAATCTTGGTTGCTGTTGTCTTTTCTAATTCCTTCAGTTTGGTACCATTCTTTCCCAGGATGAAACGATGGTGCTCCTTGGGAATGGATATAGACATACTGGCCTGTGAAAAATCAAATATCATTCATTTCATTCTTTCCTGCTTTTATCTGAGTTCATTTACAGTCTTTAGGTGACACATACCTGCTGTGCTTAGATCAATAAATGTATCCAAAGGAGTTCCATCACGCACAACAGAGTTTATTACAAATGTGACTAGTTCTACCCATTTTTTGGGCCATCATCAGACCTGCATACCTGAACCCATGAAATAAATTATACAAATTATCTACAAATCTAAGAAAGAGCAATTTCTTCCTTCACACTGATGTATAAAACTTTGTGAAAACTGCATATGATTAGCAGAAACAATGTAAAATAAAAATAATAATAATAATAAACAAATAAAAAATGCGAAAAGCTATATATTAAAACAGAAATATGATCAATAATAAAAAAAATAAGTTTCATCTGCCTCCTTCAACCAAATAAGATTGATTACTGATCATATTTATGCTTTAATATAGCTTTTAATGTATTTTTCATGTATTTTTTTATTTTACACTGTTACCACTAATCACATGCACTTTTACAGGGGTGCTGATAAGTCCTTAGCCCAACCCTGGAAGGAAAAGAGCTACAGTGACCAAGACTTATGGCATACAAACAACAGGAATATATTCCTGTTGTTTGTATGCCATAAGTCTTGGTCGCTGTAGCTTGTTTCTTTCCAGGGTCGGGCTAAGGACTTACCAGCACCTCTGTACAAAGTTTTATTCATCAATGTAAAGGAAGAGATCTCTTTCTCTAAACTTTATGGATAATTTGTATAGTTTCTTTCATGGGTTCTGGTATACAGGTCTGATGATGGCCCAAAACTAGTCACCTTTGTAGTAGACTATGTCGTGCATGACGGAACTCTGTTGGATACATTTTCCAAGTTCATATATTATGAAGTGAAATATTGCAAAAAGCTGTGAACAAATTACAATGAGAAGACAGCATCAGTATGATTGTATCTGTTACATATGCAAACAGTTTGTTAAGTTACTAATCCCAATGCACACACAACGTTTTTCATCACACGAGATGATAGGGAGAAAGAGGGATGACGAAGTCCTGACCCGCCCCCAATCTAATGAATAGCAAATTTCGAGGCAAAACCCCTCAGCCAGAGTATCCAGCACGTTTCATCAACACCATGGTCAAAGAACGCCGCAGAAACATCCTGAATACAATGTCAACTCTACTACATGCAGCTTAATTACACAAACAACCTGGCCAAGAAATCTGTAAAGATGGTCTCATTATATGTGGAGTTATTGAGGCAACACACCATCTCAACAACATGAGCAAAGACAGTGCCTGCCTGAGCAGGTCACTGAATCTTCTTATTTCCACCCTCAAGAAATGTAAGAAAGTTCTCTCCAAAAATAAAATTATTTCTCCTCTTGAAATGACAACCCTATGCACTGAACCAACAAGGGAACTATTTTGCAGGCCACAGTGACCCTGAAGAATGTCTTATCACACTTTCCTTTCCACTGATTAGACAGGAATCAATTTCTTCTCTCCTTCTAGTACTTCAAAGTGACCAACACATGTGCTCTTCTGTTGATCACCCTACCAACATAATTTGGCCGACTCAATCCAAGCCTAAAAATGGAGGCATGAAACGTCTCCCAAATGCTGGTACCCACCTACAGGACTACAAAGTACCACAACCCAGAAAGCAACAATGTAATAGAGACCAGTCCTTATTTATGTCACAACATGATTCATTTTACCTGTGTTTGAAAATGTATCAGAATCTTGCGTCTTGCTTCCAGTACTGCATTCTGTTTCCCGGTCACTAAAAATGTTAGAGACAAGTCTTTTGATGATGATATTTCAATATGTGCTCCAGTCTCCCTCATGATCTGTAAACAAGTAGGCACTGATTCGCCTTCACCAAACTTATCGCTGTGATCAAATTTGCGTTCCTCAAAAGGCACTCTGAAAACCTGTAACACAAGAGTACAATTTCAGATTTGTTGAAGTCTTATGCAGTGATGTAGATATTTCTGGACATTTAATGTCAAAAGCTGTAGGAATTCATATTTTCATCCTGCTCAAGATGACTAAAGATAATTATAGCAACAGGGTAAGGTTTGCATGTGTTAATTTGCTGACATATACTCTGAAAACAACTAACCTCATGCCTCAAGGTATGCAATCCATATAAGTTAGGCTATCAGTTTCCATTTCAGAAGCAAGAAGTTCAGCCATTCATATTTTTGTTACATTAACACAAAGTTAAGGTTAATAAAAAATATCCACCAGCCTTAGGCTTTGAGGTATGACACATGTCCATTAAGCCATGTGTGTTTTCGTGGTACAGAAATTTTGGGCTTTCTGGTTTTCATCATAATGATAGAAAGTAAAGGACAACAAAGATAATTACAGCATAAAGGATAGGGTCTAAGGTTTAATATTACTAACATTTACTCACAAAAAAGATATACAGTAAAATTCCTTTAATCCATCATCTGATAATCTGGCACTTGAGGAAAGTAATCTTCAATACATTGTATAATTGTACAAGAAAAATGAAATAGGCAGATCTGAGGGGCATGATAAAAGAAAGGCATCCTACATACATTGTTGTGGTATCTCCTGACCTCTTGTCTCCTACTGTATCAGATACTTCAGCTAAGACAGCGCCAGAACACACACCCTGATAACCCTGAACCAGATAACCACATACATTACTCCTCTGATTATTTGTGCAGCCCAAGTGTAGAAGACTGACAAAAAAATTGTGTAAAAACCTACATCTGTATAGGCACCTGTCCAGTCCCATGAGTGCCAGATTAACTCTTCACTATCACACGTATGTTTGTAATGACTTCCAGCAATTCCACTTATATGTGATTATAATTATGTTTCGAGTCATAAATGTTGCTCTCTTATAAATATGAACATGTTTCATACATTCCCCTCCCCTCCAATTGAAGTTAGGTTAGCATTTAGGCAATGTCTATATTGTAGTTGGCACTGCTGTTATTCCCGTACCCTTAAATTGAATATTCCAGTTGAGATGGAATTGGGTCAGTGTTAATGCAATATTTCTCTTATAGCTGTTGCCCTTCCACATGGTCATTCGGCTCATGAGAAATGCTGACTGGGCAATGTGGCCTGTGCTTGACGCTGCGTACCCTCTTTTCCCCTGGTAAGGAAATAAATCCTCCCACTCTATGCTCTGCACATAATAGTTACCTCAACACCATAGAAGTGTCATTTCTCCAGAAAATATTTCCTCAGTGGTCCGATTAAAATATGGTGAAGTCATAACCTTTATCAGATAATCTACCTGATTCTTCTTTCAAGATACAACTAGCTACACATGCATATGGTTTCCTTGCAATCTATATGTTTATAAATCGCATCATATTTCCTGCCACCTACAATTCAACCAGGCAAAGGAACACTACTCACCTGGGTGACCACTGATGAACCAATTCTCATTTTATTATTCCACTGCCCAAGTTGGGTTACGGTTGGAGAAGCTGAAGTTACAGACTCCGGTAACGCTGGAAACGCGTCATCGTACTTAAGGGTTGGGGGTTCGAAAGCGGCTTCCTCCTCCATCACTGCTTGCTGCATTGTAGGGATGTCCTGATTCGCGCCAAGTCGTTACAGTAACACTAAATAACAATAAACATGCAACATGTGACGAATATTGCAATACGGCCTGAATTAACATCACAAAATTAACACTTCCGAGCTCCCTTATGGGATGATTAATCATGTGTTTTACGTCCTGATAAAATACCAAACGCAACTTAAATAGAAGCCCATACGTACTTAATTGTATTAGTCAAAACTCAGTTTTGAAGATAACATACCCATTAAACATGCCACACTAAAATGCAAAAATACATGGTTCGCAGTCGACGTGTCACACCGTCAGTAGGTTGGACACATTGACGTGGACTCTACTTACTGTACTGTAATCCAGATAATCCGTCCTAATTAATTCTTAATCGCATCCCTTTCTCCAGTTCGACCCGGCATTCACCTGCAATTATAAGTAAAATACTGAAATAGCAAAAAGACATTTCAACCTAAATATGCTACGATTCCCTTGCTCCCACACTTACCGACGTCCGACTATAGAATGAACCGGCTGCTTGCGCATGCGCTTATGATCATTGGTGATATGACGATGTTAAAATAATATGAAGGATGTATTTGTGAAATTTACAACCAAAGTTAAAGAATAAGAAATTATACGAGAAAAGCAATGAATCCTTCAATTATAATTATTCTGCATTTAAAATAATGCGAAACAACAGATTCTAATATTAACATGACCAACACATATACGCGGAAGGATACAAAGGTACCTTCTAAGCTCTTAGGAGTTAAAATAAAGTTATTGAACTTGATGTGAAACTCCTGTTTAATGTGTTTGGCTATGTTACAGGTGGAGGGTATGACACTCTTAACACTACTAATACAGTTTCCTCCAGTTTGATGGCTCATGTAATTATCTTCATAGCCTTTTTAAAAACAATGTATTATATGGCATTCTTTCACCGCAAGCTCTTTCCTGAAACAATTTCAGCGCCCGTAATTCTGCCTGTGCGATTTTTCCGCGTATCTCCACGTCACTGTATTGTTTCGGCGCGCTTTTCAATCGCCATCTTCATGGTGACGACCACAAAATGATACAATGTTGGGACAGCCTCACGGAACGACAAAGCTGAACTCCAAAGAACAAAGTTACACATGAGATACAGGCCACGAAAACCGGAGCACGAAAATGGGTGATGAATTATAAATACTACATTATATGACACACTTGACTGTACGTGTGGTACAAATTTGAACATTTAACTCACATATCAGCGGGTCTTCAACCCTCCCTTACGGGCATGGGATTCCAATTTCATGCTCTCAAAATCTCTTTGCTATGGTCCATGCTGTCTTCGTTTCGTAATCAAGATTCACCTCTTCACGCCCTACCCTTGAGGATTGAAATGCGGTTGTTAACGCAGGTTTAATTCTGCACGGGTTTAGGGGGATGCACATACCCACCTATAATCGTGGACACGTGGTGCAAACTTGTACACATGAATCATAGCACCTGGCTGTTATCTGTGCTTGTGTACTGGGTGTGATTTGTCGCCGTAGGTGAACTGTGACTCCAGTTGAGTTGCTTCAGGTAAGCACAGTCACGGAACATATATCACCCTGGTGTTGATCCGGATCCGTGGTATGTCATGTGTTGCGCAAATTTCGGATGAGAGAGTTATCATTCTTGGCGCGATACTTTAATCAAATCACCTATCCACACGGAACATGCTTGTGTTGTTGTTGTTGCAGTGCTAGTAAGATAAAATTCAGAACTTGTTAACAATATAAGTAGTATACAAACAATTCTCGACGTAAATACACATTCGAATGCAACATGTCTGCGACAAAATGAAACAGTCACAACAGGTTTATTGTAATAAATGTTATTACACAAGTCCGCTACATGTTTCAGCCCCGGCAAGGGCCATTCTGAGGCGAAACAACTCAAAGGGAAGGTAACAGTAAAAAATGAAAGAAGCCTCTTTCTTACACTTGTAGATATCACCTACTTTGATATAAACGGTATCATATTTTGTCTCCTGAAATAAAACATAATTTAAAAACTTCCTCGTTAAAACACAAATATAAAACTTATAGAATGATAAATTTAGACATTCCCTCAGTTTAATATAATACGATGAAGTGTGTCATAAGCATATACATGGCAGTCCGTATTATTGGATGTCAGTTCTAACGCCACTATCATTTTGAAACAGCTTCCTTGTATGCGGTAGTTCTTCTTATTAAGTATTGTTTTAAAATATAGTTTTTGGTTGCAGTTTCTGTAACATGTTAAATAGAAAAACACAAGAGCCATATACTTGTTGTCTGCTTTCTTCTGGGTAATTCCCCGGCGTCTGAAGTTTTACAGGCCAACGTTTCGGAACACACTGTCTGTTCAATATTCATAGGTGGGTAGCTATGAAGAATGACTGGGGTCAAGCCAAGCCAAAGTGTTAACTGGGCGCAGAGACTTGCGCCAAGCGCAAGTCGACGTCCTCCTTTCTGTTAGGCTTTCCTGCGTTTGACCGCACCGCTGGGCTCTATGACAGACACCTAAATTCTAACAAGGGGATCTGCTTACGCTAACGACATGAAAGTGAGGCTGAAGGCCTTGACTGATCATGCCAAAGACTAGGACCAAGGGTGCCCTGGACTAATTATGGGTAGGATAAACTTTGGTTGGTTGGCTGTCTGGGTTCTGAGCCCGGACTGGCTCAGTCGCAAACTGGAGGTATGCGACGTTTGTCAGGCGGTTAGGTGAAGCCGCCGCGCTTGGGGAGAGGGGAATGCGGGCCGTGCCCTGAATTTGCATCGTGTACCCTGGTATTTGCCTTACAACTGAGGGAAAATCACGGAAAAACCTCAGTCAGGGTAACCGAAGGGCGCCCGGCCGATCAGGGCTGAACGCGATTCGTTTAGTCGACTTGGCCATCGCGGGCGAGGGCCAGCTGGCCCCTGCCACCCTTAGCTTTCGCGACAGGCGACGGTGTCAACCCTCGGTCAGCGTAGGTATCTGCCGAGTTGCCGTTTAGGGGGTTCCCCACATCAGCTAACTTTGAGTCCAAGCTCTCAGTTAGGGCTCTGATGTGGTCGGCAAACAGCGGAACGCCCAGATACTCGTGTATCTGCCTGTTACTTACGTACCAGGGGGCACCAGTAGCGAGGCGAATACACTTGGATTGTAACACCTGTAGCCTCCGCACATGGGTGCGGGCAGCGGACCTCCACGCGGGGCACGCATAATCCATCATGGAGCGGATGAGCTGCTTATATAGCAGGACTCCGTTCCTGACGGAGTGATCATTCTTCCTATTCGGGACGGAACCCAGCATACTCATCCTTTGAGGAGCCCTCTTCCTGACCTGATCGATGTGAGGCGACCAGGTGAGTCGTGTACCCAGGGTCACCCCCAGATAACGAGTTGTGTCACCCATTGGATTGGTTACCCGAACAGTATTACTGGTCGGGGCTGGATGAAGCCCCGTCCGGCACGCCCGAAGATTATCGTGGTGCTCTTAGAGACATTAATGGCGATTCTCCATTCACTCAACCACCGTTGAAGATTCTTGAGGTATGACTCCGGGTAGCTGAAGAGCAGCGTCGGCTTGCGGGACGTGGCTATGATGGCCGTGTCGTCCGCGTAGAGGGCCAACTCGACGTGGTGCGAGGGTGGGGGCATGTCGACATACAAACTGAAGAGGACAGGGGAGATCCATCCACCCTGAGCTACCCCAGCCCGCATGCCTCGAGATGACGTGGCCGTCTGGAAGGACGCTTCGAACGATCGACCCCTAGGGTAGGATGACATTGTAAGGACTATATAAGATGGGAAGTTTAGGGGCGTTAGCGTGTACAGAAGATCATCGATCCGGACGGTATCGAAGGCTTTGGCCACGTCGAGGGAAACTGCGCCGGTGAACCTCTTTTCGCCGAAATTCCTGGTTATTCTTTCAACGAGGCTGGCCAGATTCAAGGACGTGCCATGCCTGGGTCTGAACCCATACTGCTCGTCTCGCATCAGTCCGCGTTCGCTTACTACATGTAAGATCCTAGCTAATAGGATCTTTTCAAATAGATTACCAATCGTGTCCAAGAGAGTAATAGGCCGATAGGAAGAGGGCAGTGCCGGATCCTTCCCCGGTTTAAGGATAGAGATCATTCGAGCGTGCTTCCACACTTAGGGAAAGTTATGGGTGCGGAGAACCGCATTGAAGATCTGGGCCAGGAAGGAAACCGCTCGCCGGGGAAGATGCTTCAAGGCCCTGTTCGGGACTGGGGTTGAGAATGTTGGGGTATGTATATGGGAAAATGTCTGGCTCTAAAATAGCCTGAGCTAATCAGAAGGTGACAGGGAAGGGGCGGGTCCGAGTAGAGAAACAGGTTGTGGAGAGCAACGAACCACATGGAGGCCACAGGTGCATATGTGAAGGAGATACGGCGCGTGTCGGGGTGAACCATGCAATGGTAGAGGTCAAACTATTGTGGTTTAGGTGACTGTCTCCTTTCCTTAAGCTTATGTAGAGAGGTTTCCAGGATTTGCTTAAGGTCAGGCCATCTCTGTTGATGTTGTGTGGGTGCATTTCATGTTCAACTGCTTCCCTGATGAGTCGAGCCAATCCAGTTTTAGCAGAAAGGAGTTTTGTATCCTGTAGTTTAATACTTGTAATGTGATCGGGGTTAATGCTGTGTTCCGCTACTGCTGATTTGTCGGTTTGTGCCAGTCTTGTATGTCTGTTGTGCTCTTTGATTTGGATGGAATGACCATCTTGTCCAATACAAATCCTGCCGCATTCACATGTGAGTCACTTAGCATTACATAGTGTTAGTGATGGACAAGGTGTTGGTGGAAAAATACTGACAGGAAAGGCAAATCTGAGAAAAATCAGTCCTAGTGCCACTTTGGACACCATAATTCAACATGAGAAGTTGAAATCATGACTACCTTAGTAGTGTTCATCTCTCCACTAGTTAAAAATCATTACCTCTTAGACAGGAAATGTAACAATCTGATCACAAGAACAAGGTAAAGCTACACTAGAGAGGTTACAGCAGAGTGTATCCTTGACAGGCAAGTTACATCAGACAAGTGGGTCAGTTACACTGGGCACCCCCTGAATGGAAGTCAAAAGAGATACCTCTTCAGCCAACTTGTTCAATATACAGGGGGTTTTATTCATAACATGAAAACAATTTACAAATCTCATCACTTTTGCATTTAAAATTACTGTACATGTGAAATACAGACCTCAGTGTGAAACATGTGAAAAAAATGTTGAAATCGAATGATGAAAGTCTGTAGCATGCAAAGGGTCTGTGGAGATTGAAACTAACTCTTACTGCATTGCCCTTTTCAAATCATTAATTGTGCAAGGGTTAGTGCTGCATATTCTATCCTTTAAGACATATTCACACAGGAAAAAGCCAAATGGGTTTAATTTAGTGACAGAGTTCTGATAAATAAAAAGACACTCTACATTGTACATAGATTAAATAACTGCTTTTCACACCAGCTGAAATGTAACGGCTGGTTTACAGGAATATTGTGGAACAAACATTTCATTATTCATGGTTCCAGGTGTCTCCACTTGCATCCCTGTACCAACTTTCAGGACCTCAATGTATATGACAAGCTAAGAAGTTTACGTGAAGGGGCAATGGAAACATCTCTTAGGCAGAATGAAGTCTTACGCAATAGTAATGTTGAAACAGAGAAACAAGGACAAAATCTTACTGCAGTTGAATTGGTTACAGTATTTTAAATTAAAAAAAAAATGCTTGCAATTTGTGATGTGGCTACTGATGGTATTCTACAACATGCTACTTTAAATGAACTATTCATACATGCAGAAAGAACAGTGGAGGAATCTTGACAGAATTATTATAAGCTAATAAATAGCACTCATAAAACAAGGAAAATAAATCATTCATTAAAGTTCAGCTGCACCAAACGCTGTGAATTGATGGTGCTGATCTGTACTCAGGAAGTCCCTGGTTTGCATTTAAGGTGAAACACTGACAATCCAAACTACAGTATTTTGTGATTTCTTCACTCTTTCCAGGCAAATGCAAGCACAGTACATCAAATAATGTCATGACTGCTGCATTCCATAACCTCTCCAATTAGTATTTATTAGTCGCTTTCTATTCGATGTTACATAAACTTTTGAGCCAAACGGTGACTATGCTCGACGCATAAAGAATGGCAGAGGTTGGCTAAAGTTGACATCAAGAACATACCAATTACAGGGTGTTCTTTCATAGCCCTGTGGGACAAATACATCGCTGTTGCTGGTGTGTTGTTACCACCCAAGTGAATACAGAGTTTGCTAAGCCAGTGTGTTCCCATTTAATACACATGCTTATGGAATACTCTAAAATACTGACCACAAATAGATAGGTTGGTAGATAGACAGATGGATGGACAAATAAATATGTTACTGCTTAACATTCATCAATGCGGAATGCTATGAGTCCACAAGCTAAACATCTAGCAAATATGCCATATCATAAAATTTGTGTATGCACAGAGTACTGGTTGACAAGATGCCTAACAGATGATGCATCATTAAAAAAAATCAGAACCATGAATCTAAAAACAAGGAACTTAAGTGAAGGGCATGCAAGTATGGTGCCTAGGATGATGAAAATTTCATAATTACTGCTGGCCCCTAAACTGTCAGCTGCCATCTATATTTAATTTGCCCACCCTTGATATAGAGTAATATGAACTGGATGCAACAAGGGTTTTGTATTATGTGAGGTCGTGGTTGTAGTAACAATCAGCAACACAGTTGCTAACTGAATTTAATTTCCACTCAAAATTCTGAAACAGCTTCCACTTCCTCCAATTATAAATAGTTTCAATGATGCTATTTAGTACGCATGTCTGACTACAACCGAATCAACTATGCTTCATGTAGAAGTTAAATTGGTTATGAATGAAACTGATATTGAGGATATTACTTTTTCATGGTAGTAAGGAACTGGGACTGTGGTGTTCTGGATTATGCCACTGGGTAGTCTACTCGGTTTTGCAGGAGCCTACTGCCTGAAGTTGCATTTCTACCTGAAGACAGAGGCAGAAGGCTGTCCATACAGTGTCATAAACCCTGAAGACCACAACCTAGAAATAGTTTCTGTATCCTTTGCCTTCTATCTCTCACCCACTCATTCATTCATTAGTATTCGGCCCTAGAGGCCGGTTCAGCAGGAACCAGAGCCCGGTTATGGAACCGATGTGGCTCTTGGCACACTGCATCCTAGGCAAATTCTTGGGGATAGTTTGCCATTGCTTTTCCCCGCCTTTAGATGTTCGCACTTTCACCACCACGCGCCTCTGTGTCCTCAGCGACGCAAGAGATCCTAGTAGCGAAAGGTGGAACTGCGGGCGAGAAAGACGTCCGGTAGTAATTTTGCCTAAATTCCGACTTCCACGTAAATTTAGGGATCTTTTACATGCCGCAAATCTACGACATGGGACCGATGACTTTACTTCCCCTCCGAAGGAAGGCGTGCTGATGATTTTTTCGCCCTAAAAATCCGACGGCTTCGGCCGGGTTTGAACCCGCGAACTTGGTAACCAAAGGCCAGCACACTACATCTAGACCACCGAAGCCCCACTCATTCATGCATAAAAAAAAGGGGGAGGGGTGAACCCATAATTTTGGGAACGTTAAAATGTCCTCAGGTGTTAAATATAAATTAATCTTAATTACTAAACCAATATGAATAATGGATATACTTGATACACGAGAGACTCATAAAGCATGTATAGACAGTAATTTATTCCAACCTACTGCACCAGTGCAATAAGTTGGTGTAAATTCTTCTCTGTATATTGTCGGCTGCACTGAAGATGTACAAATAATAAATTTTCAAAAAGTATGATTTGGATTTTAAGTAAAGCACAATTTTGATGATGTAGCCCATCATTTTTAGTATAGCTGTTTCTTAGGATTGCTGGCATCAGTTACGGATGGTTCATGGCATGCGTTGTAAGTTAATCTGTCAACATATATTCAGGACCGTTGGTGATAGGAGGGGAGAGATTTAAATGAGAAAACGTTAGGAGCTGATAACAGACGCTAGCAGTCCAGTAAGGAACTCAGTCGCATATGAGCGTGGTGTAGGTAAGAGTACTGAAAAGTGACTGTCAGTTTCCTAGAAATTATCTAGTTGTTTTACTGGATATAGTGCTCCATTATTTCATATGAAGAATAAATTGAGTAAATAAAACAAAACAAAACAAAAAAAAAAGAAATAGTTAAAACTATATGTGATTCGGTGAACCACACCCATTTCCCAAAAGAGGATCACCTACCAGACTGAGCACATCGGGACAACAAAGTTACGAAGGATGATCGTGTAGAATGGGATAATGAGGCAGCACAATATTTTCAAGTCACACTACTGTTACATGCTTGGATGAGTTGGGGTAAAGAGATGGAATGCAACTGAACTGAAACGGGATTTATCAACAAATTCACACGGCATAACAGATTCATATTTCTATCACACAAATGTCCATTCTTACAAATCTTGCGTTGTACTTACTAAATATAAAATTAAAAAAAAAAATCAATTTAGCTGATGGCCTGCTGTGACAATGTTTATATAATCATATCCTGCACATGTCAGAACCTGTTTTTACTGCTTGAAAGTTGCAAATATATTACAGATTACCACTAATATTACCATTATTTTTTTTTGTCAACTTCGTAAATACTTATCATGTCTACATTCGTTCTGTAAAACTTTCACACTTATCATATCTCTACCTTTTGAGTCATAAATGACATTCTGTATACCACACTCAAGAACGAATTTATTTTGAATGAAAATTTACAATCCTAGCTCCAATGAACCATCAGTTATCAATGTCAAAGAGAGAATTAAATGCAAAATCTGTATAGCCACCAAGCTGTTTTATATTTTGCAGTATCAGTTACTTTAACACTCTTAAGTGCCAGCCTCTGGGAACTGCATATGCTAAAGTGCCATAATATTTTTGCCAAAACTGCAAGCATTCAGGACAAATCTCTAGTTATCACAAGTATTATGAAAGATGCCAAAATTTTTACAGGTCAAAAATCCCTGTACATTTCCTCATACTGATGTAACTTAATACATTTATGTACGCACAATCCTCCACTATTAAAGTTTCTTACTTTTGCACACATCCAGTCTGGGGGATGTGAAGACCTTCTCTCAACTAAATACCATTTAGAAAAACATACAGCATTTTATAAACTGACTCTCACATTATCTGCCCACAACATTTTCTGCGGGGAATTTATAAATTACTAAAATAAATTGCGCACCTGATGTCAAATTCCACACAATGAACTTTGTTAAAAGGAATATTATGGGACACACCTTTCCTCAGTTTCACAAATTTTAGGCAAAAGAGGACACACATAAGCCACTTTCTGTAATGCCTAGGAAAGCATTTTTGTGGAGTGTTTATTCCATTTGCCACATCTTCTTCCCTTACCATGCTCAGTTCTTTTACTGCACGCATGAATGCACACACACACAACAGTCCTCAAGCTTTCCGCCCGGTAATTTCCTAAGGTATTCATATGTTTTCATCAAGCCCAGCACCTCTTATATTTTATAACACAGTGATATTCTCATGGAGCCAGGGTAGTGTACTCAGTACTCACTTGCTACAGACTGAACGGTCTGTGGGGGCAAGATTTTCTGGACCCAATCAGATTGACCCCAAGCCCACCCAGCCTACTGTAGAGTGTTTAGTGGTTCTCGTTCCTGTGGCTACAGCAGCTTGGGCAATGCAGTGACCACCCACCCCTGCAAGCACCAGGGTCAAGTATGAGTACAGCTACACCTCTACCTCTCCTATGTACATGCTTGGCATATAACAGGGCAGCCAGTGACAATCTCCCGTTCCTGTGCCTACTATTCTGCAAAACCACCACTAGCCCTTCCTGCACAACCAGGACACTGATTCAGTACCTGGCATCATATTTTCTTTATAAATTAATTAACTTCGCCACATCAAAAAATCTGGTGGTTAAGAGCATGATGTTCCCTCACCCAAACATCCATAAATACACCTAGACCTCCCCTGATGGTAGGACTCACAACCAGGTTGACCACGTATTGATAGATAGGAGATGGCATTCAAGTATACTGGACGTGCGAAGTTTTAGGGGAGCTGATTGCGATACAGATCACTATCTGGTGATTGCAAAGGATAGGGAAAGATTAGCAGTGGGTAAACAGGCTGCACAGAGGTTTGAAAGGCAAAGATTTAAATTGAGGAAGCTACTCGTAAATGAGCCAGAGGTTAGGGAACAGTATCAGATTGAGATTACAAACAGGTTTGCAGCTTTGGAGAACTCGGGTGATGACGAGGATGTAAATAGGACTTGGGAAAACATTAAAGAGAATATCCAAACCTCAGCGAAGAGATAGTCTGGGTTTGCATGAATTTAAGCAGAATAAACCCTGGTTTGATGAAGAATGTTTAGGTTTTTTGGATCAAAGGAAGCGGGCTAAAATGCAGTGGATACAGGATCCAAGCCAAAGCAATGTAGACAATCTGAACAAGGTAAGGCATGAAGTTAGCAGGCATTTCAGGAACAAAAAGGCATATATGAGAGCTAAAATTGAGGAACTTGAAACTAACAATAAGATCCAAAACATTAGGGACTTGTATAGGAGCATCAGTGACTTTAAGAAGGGGCACCAGCCTAGATGTAATACAGTAAAGGATGAGAAAGGCAACTTGGTTGCAGACTCCCATGGTATTGTTGCTAGGTGGAGGAACTATTTATCCCAGCTATTCAACGTGCATGGGGTTAAGGATGTTGGGCAGGCAGAAATACACACAGCAGAACCACTAGTACCTGAGCCAAGTGCCTCTGAGGTTGAGCTGGCTATCGACAAGCTAAAAAGT
>Ga0123352_10005560_pt1 | contig 19022 bp, 5 predicted proteins | sample TergutLab28metaG_FD_89700 | JGI IMG/M metagenome (GOLD analysis project Ga0123352, IMG submission 89700) | Labiotermes labralis P1 segment gut microbial communities from Petit-Saut dam, French Guiana - Lab288 P1 | ecosystem: Host-associated > Arthropoda: Insects > Digestive system > Gut ... | reverse complement strand
TTTATTGTCAGTAATCGTTACCTTCTATTCCGAGATTCAAACGGTCATAACTCCGTAACCGTCCAAAATCGGACACATGTTTATGTGAACTTTTTTGATCACAAAGACCTAGGAAATCACCTCGTGCAGTTATGCCCTAAAGTCGTGAAACACCCTGTATATATATGTTTATCTGCTTTAAAGCTTAAGGATTGAAAACATAGGTGGATGGCCCAGATCAACATCCCTCAACACCTTGAGTGAGTTTCTCCCGCCATACAGATGTTGCTTATGTGCAGTTATTGCTCAAATGGCGTAAAATGTTGTGCGAACTGTACGCGTCAAGTTGGAGACCGCCACTGTTGATTAATTAATTAGTCCGCCTCGCGCGAGAGGTTGATAGTGTGACTACGTACGAATTGGTGCTACGGAGCTAAACAAAAGAAGACCGTCACGCGAAGTACTGCGCACAAATGAAGACAAGCACACGTCTCGCGACTGTGATATTTCTTTTGTTCGTTTCGTCCAGCATCATGGCAGCTCTTAAGGTAATTACATAGTCTCATCTCGTCAGGTGAGGAGGAGTCGACCTTGTAAATGATCGGTCGACAACATACCGTTAAATTTCGCAGCGCCGCCATGCTGGTGTTTGTTACACTCGCGAGAGATTTATAATAGTATACTCATTAGCATATATTACCAGGGCGATCAAGTCGAGGAGGATGGGCGATGAATGTAACACGCATGTGAGAGGTAAGGAGTGCATAAAACTCTTGGCTGGAAATCCTGAATGGAAGGTACCGCTTGGAAATCGAAGGCATGGGTGGGAATATAATTTACAGTGGATATAAAAGAAAGTAGGGTGGTGTGAGGTGAATTTGTCACTCGGAACTAGGCCCTTTTGAACACCATAGTGAACGTTAAAGTTTCCTAAAAGGCAGGCGTCTCTTAACTACCTGAATGACTATTTGCTTCCAAACACTCTGCTCTATCTAATTAGACACACTTACATTCCTCATTTGTGGATTTATATCGTGACTCCAAACGCAGTGTTGCTATACATTGGTACCTTGTTTGAATTTGTATGTAGAATTGTGTTCAAATAAATTCCTGTAGTTCTAGTGCGTATGCTTATACTTTCCTTCAGCATCTCATTTTTTTCTGGTTTATCATGTCAACAATCTGATGTGAAGAGAACAACAATTTAGTCGTGTCCTGTGAACTTCATCTTGGATAGGTCAGTTAATCCGCTCAAAAGCTAGTTCTAGAACACCGCCCAGCAATGTTTCTCCGCAGTTGGAGGAGTTTCATAAGTTATGAATAGAATTTTGAGTTATCAGCAAGAAAATCTTAATCATCATCATCATTTGGCACTACAACCCTTTGTGGGTTTTCGCCCTCTCAGCCAAGTCTATCCAAGTTCTTCTGTCCTTAGGTGTTTCCTTCAAGTTTTTGACTTTCAGCTGTTTTATATCTTCCATAACATCCTCTTGCCATCGTTGTCTTGGTCTTCCTACTGGTCTAGTTCCCATTTGTTTCCAGTCTAATAGCTTCCTAGTTGGTCTTGCTTGGTCCATTCTTTGAATATGCCCCAGCCATTTGATTCTTTGTGCCTTGATGAATATCACTATATCTGCACCTTCTATTAGTTTATCAGTCTCCATGTTCTTTCTTGTTCTCCATATATTGTCAGTATTGACAGGACCAGATATCTTCCTTAGTATTTGCCTTTCAAAAATGCGTTGATTGTTTTCATCTTTGCTGTTAAGGTCCAAGTCTCTGATGAGTACGTAACGACTGGTCTTATCATCGTTTTGTATATTTTCATTTTGGCGTTTTTCTTTAGGAATTTTGATTTTCTTCGTTTTGCGTTGGCATAGTATGCTTTGTTGCCTTTTGCTATTCTTTCAGCTATTTCTATATTCATTTTATTATCTGCATTCAAAATGAAACCCAGATAATTAAAATTTTCCACATTCTCGAAGGCAAAATTATCAATTTTTAAGTGTGTTATATCTTTTATTCCCGTTCTCTTTATTTGCTTATATTTGGTTTTGTCTTCGTTGATACTTAACCTTACTGGGGTTGCTTCAAGTTTCAATTTATGAAATTGTCAGGAATCAAATATGAACTTTAAATAAGAAAAGAGCCACTGCATTGTAGCTGGAAACTCGCTGAGGTTATTTCCTGGCTATCGTTCGACTCCTACGGGGTTTTCATCTTTGCTAACGTGTCGGACCGACTGTGGGACCCACTTAGCCACCTGTCGGAAGGGTACCAGGGGCTCATTATCCGAGAATTAAACGGGAACAAGAGTCTGAACACTCACATCCATCTCGTGCTGGCGCCAAATTACGCGTGGAACTGAACCTCAGGCCCCATATGCATTCACGATGTGGTGTTCAGTGCAGCTCACAACAATCCCGTCAATGAACCTCACCGTCTTTGGATGAAATTGTGGGAAGATCCGGCACTGTTCGCCGTGCTGTGACCGCAACTTCTCCGACATCGGTGTGCTGCTTGTAGTATACCTGTAAGCACTGTGTTGTATCAATACCATTTTAGCCCACGATTAAATATTAACAACAGTACCAAACGTTTATCGCTGCCTGAGCACCGCAGCTGTCACGAGGTGTCCCGGCGGATGTAGACTTTCTGTGCGATACGGCTGCCTTGCGACCTTAAAAGAAACATTCTGTACATTGACGTTAAATGCACGCACAGTTTCGACGCGGTTGTGCAGGTAAAAGAAACACCCTGTACATTGACGTTAAATGCACGCAACCCTTTACGACACGGCTGTACAATCTTTATGCACGTATGTAATGTTGCTGCTAATGTAATTCACTTGTGTTTTAAATAAGGAAGGTCATTTCAAAAGTAAACTAAAACCTATTTGTGTACTTGAAAGCTGCTTTTCTTTTTCTAAACTCTGCAGAAAAGAAGTGTGTAAAGAGTCTGTCGGTGTTACACATCATAGACTTAGGTTGTAATCCCCTTCCAGTAGTTCGTGTGTGTCGGTGGTTTAATCATTACGCCATTTTGGTGTTGTTTTTGTGACGTCTTTATGTACACACTACGCGGTCCGGTCGTCTTGACAGGGTGGCCACAGTATGCAGGGAAGTCTGCCTTACTAATTATACAGTCAGCCACCTCGTAGAACGCAGTTACGATCCACTTGTTGCCTGCATTAGTGGTATTTCACGGTCATTATCGTCTGAATATCTGATGTCTGCAGTTTATATTATTTTGTTGTATGCTACATTAGGAACTATATCGGTGGGTGGGCGTGGTAGTGTTAGGGTGCCTGTCGGTTCCTCGTATATAATATTGCTACCTGGACCAACTCTGTTTAACAGTTAATTTATATCTTATCCGACTTTACACCCATACTCGTAAGTTATTTGTCTGTCCGCGTTGTATTGGTGAGCTTCTCTCTTTCTTTCTTTCTGTTCTGTTCTGTTATACTCTGTCTGTGTGTACTTTTGTCTCTTTTTGGGGTCTGCTACTTTCTTTGTCACTTGTCTTCGTCCCTCTTCATTTTCTCCCCTTTTTCTAATCTATTTCTTTTTTTTCCCCATTTCCGTCATATTTCAAGTTCTTCTCACTGCGGCTGCCGTTTTATTACCCCGTTGTAATTGTCGTGATATTTCTCCCGAACGCGAAGAGACATGACACTTCGAAATATCGGCTCACATCGGCTCATTAAACACAGGCTTGAGCTGCAAGGCTACTGGCACTACGGCCCTCAGATGCTGAAGATGCGATAGCTCCCGTTTTCATTGAACGATCTGACAAAGCTATGCGAGAGACTTTGACTGTCATCACAGAGATCTCACAGGAACAGAAATTGAGGTGTTGACCGCAAAGGCATCTGTCATGACACATTTGTGGGATGAATTGAAGGGTGTAGATTGTGTTGGGTGTAGATGAAGAGGAACTGCAGACTTAAGCTCATATTGATGAAGTTAAAAAATGATGGAGGATGAGACGAAGTGGGCAGACATTCTGAAAATACAACGTGGCGATCGACTGTGGCGTTAGAAATGTTACCGAAGGTAAGCGAGATTGCTGTGGGTCATCGTTTGTGGAGACTGCTCGGGGAGAAGGCTGTACCGCCCTGTAACTGGAGCATGTGCGATTGGACGCATTAATGAAAGTGAAGTCAACTTAACACTAGGGGGTATTCGTTCTATTCACGGAAATGATACCACGACCCTAATGCGGGGTCTTCCGTTGTGGTCAGCGGTGGGCACTACGAGCAGCGTCGGAAATTGAGCGGACTCGAAACTTGGCGACTACAAAACTCATGGAGAAATGAGGAAATGCGCGACATAAGATACGAGTACCGAAGAGGAATGACGTGGGATTTGGTGAACTGATTAGCAAAGAACACGAGCAGCGAGGAATATCAACGTCGATAAAGATGTACGAATACACGTCTAGAAGGAATGTGGCGATGATTGGTCTGCTTCACGCCCCGCTCACTTATCTCCACAGTAAACAGTCCTTTTTGCTGTTGAATAGGCTGGGTGTTCTTCAGATGCAGTCTCGAAAATGCGGAAAAAAGAAGTCGCTTGTCTGTTGCACCCAACAAACCGTAGCCTGACCACTGTGCCAACCACGCTATCCCGGCTTTCGTTGGAATCAAAAACATTAAAATTCAGGAGATAGGTCCTGCATGAAAGCTGAACGGCTGTGTATAGGAATTGAGCTATTTCGGAAATTACCTAACCTGGAAAGAGATGCAGTATAAATCACGAGTAAATAGAACAGGTGTGATGTGAGAACATGTTTCATGCGTAGAATCTGATTATGGCATTTGAGAAGAACAGAAGCTGTTATTACGAACAGCGTATGAATTTAATCTGTAAACTGAGCAGCATGAAGCAATTTGCGGGAACGGAGCTGGCAAAACGTAGGACATTTAGCGCACGGTGTTGGGGCATTGAAGATGAACAACGTAGTCGTTTTCGTTGGTAGTTTGTGCTCGTAAACGTCCCAAATCCTGCATCAAGCGCCCAGTTAACGCCGGTTCTGATGGAAGATAAGCTGCAAGTTATGTCTCATAAAATACGCCTCCATTAAGAATCTCGAGTCAGTAAGGGAAGTTTGTCATAAAATCCAGTAGCCTTAATAACGTCATGAAGTTGTAGTTAAAGGTTATTGGTCTTGTCTGATACGTGGTACGAGGAGGTGCTGGTAAGTCCTTAGACCGACCTACTTCCTGTTGTCGTAGGACGGAATCGATAGTGTCTTTGGAAAGAGGGGCCTGTTCGTATGTCGAATTGCAAGTCTTTTCTTGTTACAGAGGCTGAAAGAAAGCATGTCAGGCGACACGCGTGGTTTCAACAACATGCAGACGCGAGCTGTCATCATTATTTTTTTTTCCTGCAAGGCAAGGCGCCGAAGGAAATACACGCCATTCTGAGAGAAACATTAGGGGAACATGCACTATCGTATACCGCCGTCAAAAACTGGGTGGCCCAGTTTAAGCGTGGTGATTTTTCCACCTGTGATGCGCCTCGTCCTGGACGACCCAAAACAGTGACCACTTCGGAGATTATTGATCAAATTCAGGAGATAATCTTGGATGGCCGCCAAATTTCGGCTAAATCAATAGCTGAGCAACTGGGCATCTCACGTGAGCGGGTTGATTCCATCACTCATGAAGATTTGTACATACGGAAGCTCTCCGTGAAGTGGGTCCCGAAATGCCTGAACGCGGATCAAAAACGTCAACGGTGCCAGTCGTCTGAGCAACTTTTGGATTTTTTTCCGGCGCGATCCAAATAACTTCCTGTCGCGATTGGTGACCATGGACGAAACCTGGTTTAATCACTATGACCTGGAGACAAAGCAACAATCACTGAAGTGGCGGCATAGCGGATCACCCCGCCCCAAAAAATTCCGATTGCAAAAATCCGCTGGGAGAAGTTCTTGCCTCGAGTTTTTGGGATCAAGACTGCATCCTCCTCATTGATTATCTTCCAAAGGGCCAAACTATTAACGCGGAGTATTACTTATCTCTGCTGGAGCAATTGAAGGAAAAAAAGCGACGGGAAGTTCACCAAGGGGGTCTTGTTCGTGCGCGACAATGCCCCGCCTGACCGGGCACTTGCAACCCAGAAGAAACTGGCCTACCTGAGCCTCCAGTGTCTTGATCATCCACCCTGTTCTCCGGATCTGGCCCCGTCGGACTACCATCTGTTCCCTGGCCTGAAAAAACCAATTGAAAGCTCGATATTTTTGGCCCGACGCGGAGGTCATTGCTGTCGCGGAGACCTGCTTGGACGGACAGCCTTCTGATTTTTTTTGAGTGGTTTGCAAAAGTTAGAGGAAAGAGTTAAGTAGTGTATTGAGCTTCGTTGGGAGTATGTTGAGTAAATCCCCAGTTTGGTCGCTGTAGCTTGTTTCCTTCCTGGTCGGGCTAAGGACTTATCAGAACCCCCTCGTAGTCATGCGTGCTGTTGTACTAATATTTCGTTCATCGAGAGGTTTGTTCTCAGTTCTTCCAAAAAATGCTGGCATGAATTGAATTGAATTAACGGTATTTGGTTTCGAGCCGTTCCGGGCCCGATGCACATAGGCCTTAGGACAGGCCCTTTGTGCCCCGTGTTCTGTAGTAAATTAGAGGAACTCTGATCCTTTGGTAAAGTTCCAGATGGCCTCTATACTTAGTTTCCTAATATCCTCAGGGTCCAAAAAGAAGGAACCCAGATGTGTGTGTCTGGGTGAAGCCAAGGCCTCACACTCACATAAAATGTGGTACTGAGGTTTCCTCCTCAGTACCACATATCCTACAGGTGGGGTTATTACTCAGCCCCATTATATATAAATGTCTTCTCAAGGTGTTATGTCCAGCAAGGAGGCCAATAACAACCCTGGATTGTTTCCTATTAAAGGACAATAATCGGGCCCTTGTAGCCAGATCAGGGCCAGAAATCAAAATGCTGGCATAGTAGAGACCACCTTAAAATTACGTCATGACCGCTGTCTTCCAAAGTCTGCTGAATTTACCACTCACAATATTTCTTATGACAGTGCGAACTATAATTTTGTTGTCCAAAATCGCCCTTAAATCGGACAAGGAACTGATCACTCCTGTACATTATGTCTTCCGTTAGATAGGTTTCTGTAATGATTGTTCCTTTTCAGAGACTTCTATTGCTGAACGAGTATTAGTATGATTCGTGTTCAATGAATGCTGTATTTATGGTCTTGTAGCCTTTGTGTGTGGAGCAAAAATAGACTCCAGGCACAGTTTGATATCCGGTAACTAATATTCATCCACCCTGAACCCGCATTTCCGTCTGAACGCAGTGCACACCACATCTCGCCCGTCTGGTTAAGGGGCTAATACTCTCAGATTTCGCGTGTGAGTGACAGCGCACGGATTTGTTCGCCTTATCCGGCGAATGTGATTGAGTATATTTAAGAACAGGGTGCCGAGGAGTATAAACGGACCTAGAGGAGAGGAAGTTTTCGATCAAAATTCTGAATAGATTTCTTATCTACCGCTTGAGTCCTGCATGTACCATCCACCCCGCCTCCCGTGCTTTCATCATCCTAACCTAGAGTAGAACGATCAGACCTCTTCATTATGTAGCCTACTTTCCTTCAGCCTCCTGTTACAGGTTTTCCTTGCCTGAAGGCGGAAACAAAGCCGGCTTCCGAAGCGTCTTGCTTTATTACAAAATTAGACGACAGGCAAAGTCAAAAAGTACGGTCGTGTCGCTGTATCCAAGTGGAACGCCTACCGCCTCTGTCAGAACCAAGTCCGAGCAAATAGATTCACACAGTCCTTCCCATAGTGCTCATCAGGGAGCCACTCTTCCATGAGGCGGCAGGGGGGGGGGAGCTGTGGTTTTAAAATGCCCAAGTTCAGGAAACAGACCGAATCCCCAGTCGAGGTGGGAGTTATTGTCATAATGCTCCAGAAATTTGGCCTGCAGTTGTCCTTACGCCTAAGCACCACGTCACAAAGACGGCATGTGGAGTAAGTCCTTGTGCACGACATGAAGATACTGTATGGTGGTAATTGGTGCACGCCACTCCACGATCGCCTTACCCGTTGGCAAAGAGCCCTTGGTATCCCCTGGAGAGGAAGGGGGCTTTGTGGGCCCCAGAGGCTGTCTTTCTCAGGACTAGAAACGATGTGTGACTTATTCTTAACCTCGGTATTATATGGAGGTGAGTGGTTAGCTTCACACTCCGGCCGGTTTAGTCTTGATACCCTTTTCGTCACACCCGGTCTGAATGTGGTGGCGATGGCAAATATTTGTGTGTTACTGACAGCTGGGATGGTGTGCGTGTATAGTAGGCTGCGTGACTGTGCGGACAAAACAGCAGTGGTGTGTAGACCATAACAGTTGCTGCGTGAGAAATGACATTTTGAAACTGCTTAACAGATTCCGCTTTTACGGCTGATTGTAGTGATTCTAGAAACGAATAAACTTCCGTGACCAACTGAGTAATTCTGAACTTTCAGTACAGACGGTCCCTCGCGTAGTTAGTGGTTCTGCTGCAGGTCGGTTGCGTTCTTGCACGTACTTTCTGGGTTGTCATCACGCTACTGCTGCCGACCTGCGGTGAACTCCATCGACTTCACATTTCATTAGCAGCGGGGTGGAAAGTATCCATGCCAGGGGTTTTTGTCCATACTAGCAGGGGAATAAAAATGAATTAGACCCCTACTTGGTCCAGAGATGCAGAGTGAAGTATACTCTTATGTGTCTGCACACACTAAGGTTACACAGAACAGCGTGCACTTTCCTGTTAAGCCCAGTTAATTAATCACAAGTCTCTTAAGAAGGTGAGTGCGGTAAAGGTAAAGTTTTCCCGTTACAGGCCCGGTGTGGCCCAGAGGTTGGGTAGAGTATAGCTCTATTCTTCCATGACCGCGGAACTAGAAGGGAGTGAGTGGTCAGCAGCACGCCCCGGCCCCACTTTACCCCCGGGAAAGACCCGGTACCCATTTTACAGGAGACTCACGTACGGAGAAGTCTTGAACAGCTGTGGCCGAATAAAACAGAAATCCGTAGTGGCTGAAGTGGTGTGAAACCTCTCTTAGATTGATGAAATTCTCAACAAAATTAGTTTTGATTCCTCCGTTATTCTTAGCTATTTTGCCACGTCACTGGGTAGTTTCCCGACATTTTTGGACAGCGTCGTTGTCCCATATTAAAGGTTAATTGTGTAATGATCGTCTTCATTGGTGTTCGACCCTTGAAGATGGGACCACCACGCTGTACCGAAACGTCGGGAACCAATCACCCAGTGACGCAACTTAGTATCGCAGAAGGATGGAAGTATGAACTGCACCGCTGCAAATGTTTGAAAATTAAAATAAAATTGAGTCCGCTATCAGTAAGGACGGACGGACGGACGAACGGAATAACCTAATTATGTAATTAAAATTCTCCTATTCTAGAACAGGGGGAGTTGTCATAGGTGCGGGATTTCGTAATTTACACCAACATGTGACACAAAATGACACAGTATCCGAGCGCAAGAGAAACTGTCTGTCCCAAAGCCTACTAATCGACGACTTCAGTTTCTTTCCTCTGTCCTTCACCGTATCCATGCTACAGACGAGAAACTGGCGTTTGGTTCCGGAAATGTTTCTGCTATTTGCTGGTGTGAAGGAAATAATTCATCCTGTGACATTGAAAGGTAACTTTCAGTAACTTGGTACAAATGAAAGTTGTCACAAAGCTGCACCAAAAAAAGAATACATTTTTGTTAAAAAATCCCAGGAGAGAGTATGAAATACTGTGCTGCCAGTGTGTGTGTTTGTGTGTGTGTGTGCGTGCGTCTTGAAGAACCAACAGGGCGTAATAATGAGCTTCCACTTTGAGCAAACAGAGGAAGAAGACCACTCGCTTCCTCTGTACTGAACTTTAGTATCGGCGGTGTGAGAAACATGAAATCATAGTTCAGGGTGCAGAGCGTTTATTGCTACTGGTGGAACACTGAGATAAGGATCGCGGGAATGGACTGGGTCTCTGACCAGCTGAAACCACTTAACTGTTGGAAGTTTAATGATTTAACTTCCATTGGACGGAGAATGGCATACTAGAGCGAACAAGTTATTTGTGCTGTCCGCCAGTTATTTTACAATTTTAAAAAAAAAGGAGTGTGATTTTAGCGGGACATGCAAGACAGACATGAGAATTGCTTACCAAATTTTGTTCGGCAAGAAGATTCCAAGTGGACGTCTAAATTTAGGTAAATTCTGGGGGGGTCCAGTGATGAGCCTGTGTGAACACCTTACAAGGTTTTTATATTTTTTTGATGGCTACCGTCGGCAGCCGAAACATGTAGCTGGCTTTGTCTGTAGTACGAAGTCGTGTCTAGACTGTGTATATCTGCATTGCTTGTTGCATTGTAAACACAACTAGGATGAATCACCTTAAGATTAAACATTGTATTTCTCGTTCTAGAGTCAGAATAATAACCAAGTCCTACATTTGACCGTTTCTTGACAACCTGTTTCTTTAAAATCTGTAGGAACTGTTTAAAGCCCAGTGGCAACGATGTGCACTGCCTACTGAAACACACAGAAAATCTTAATTTTTTTCCGCACAATTAATTTACGTGTTTGATATGAATCACACAGCAAACATCGATTAAATCCGTGTATAACAGGAACCGATTCACAATTTTAATGGATGCGGAGTGTGTTCTCTGTGAGGTACTCTACAGTCTAACTTGTATGTAACTTACGTGAACGTCAGTCGTCGGAACGTTAGTGTCATCCTCCATCACATTTTGTCTCGATCTTTAAAACTGTCACGCACATTCCCTCTTAATACGTTAACATGCATTTTTCGATTTATGGCCTCCATTTAATAGGCCTAGATGTTCTTCTTGTGTACTGTCAAGATCTGGACACATGTCCGAGTCCCATTGCAGTGCCTATAGGCTTCTTTTAAGTCTCTTTACACCCCCTTTTCCTTGAGGTCTGCGTAGTATTGTTTTCTGTAGCTGTCCACTTCACCGTCATCCGCTCCACGTGGGCTGTTCATTGCGTTCTGTATTTGGGAATGTCCACTGCTGTGATAGCCACACCGAGTTTCTAATTGTTTCACTGCATGTATGATCATATGGTGTTCATGGAACAGTTGAGCGGGGAATTCCTTTTGCTGTACCTCCGGTTCATTTTATTCAGTTCATTTATCAGTCAATCGATTAGGTAGTTTGAAGCATTAAAATGATGTAATCGTGTGATATTTTGAAATCGCGTTTAGCTTCAAGAAAAATCACATTTGATTACAAATTTTGGTAGGTTAATATTTAAGGACGCCATCTTTGTTGATTGTAAGAATCGAGCGAAGGCATAAATTACAGTTGGCAAAATTCAAGGGTACTGACCTTTAAAGTACGCGGTATATGTAGTTTCGCTGTATTGTAAATCGGTGAAACGTGGTATCGGCTGATGTAACTGTGGTGTGAAGAGGTACATACATAGATATAGTTATGTTGTAGAAAGATGAAGAAAGGCGGGGGCAGTGGAATAGAAAGATGGACGGTTGTCAGTAGACTGCACACTAGGAGCCAGATCCTTTAATGTAGGAGGAAGAGGAAGAATCGATTACTATCGAACCGTAATAGCTTGTAATGGCGTGGGGTCCATACTGTTTCTTTTCCATAAAAGGTGATCAGTTACACAGTTCATCACAAGCTGCCGCTGTTAGCAGTAGACCTATATGTCGTAATGTTTACAAGTTTCACTTGAACATTGACAGAAATCAAACAAGATCATGTGCAAAACGGTGACCATTCATCTCGCTTGTTTAGTATATCGAATGAATGAGTAATGTGTTTCGAGAGGTTCTTGACTGTGGGACACACGTGATTTTGTTATACAGTGCAGGAGATCGCTCGACTCGCAGACATCGATTTCTCGAGTCTGGAGACGAACCTCAAAGTAAACACGGTATATACATGCCTGTCTAATGCGCGAGGTACACACACTTGAATCTGTCGTTACCATGACGACTAATGCAGCCACAATTTGAGGCTGTGCAAAAATGGCGTAAGTCAACGTTTTTATGGAAACAGAGCAGTCTGTGTCCTCTAAGGAGGGACAAGACACCCTTGTTCTCGTCTTAACCTTATGAATAGAGTCAGTGTTGCCATACTTATGTGCAGTTCGTATAAAAGCGTGAGAAACTCGAGTCGAATTAATCCACAGACACTGTCCATGTCTGAGTCACAGTGTTCTTATTGGTTCCTCTTAACGTCCTTCAATTATGTAACATTTGTATCAACAGAAATCCGCCGGAGGGCAAACAGCGACGACCATTTGGTATATTTGCAATTTACTTTGTGCAACGCAGTGCACAAATCACAACCCTCGGCTATCATACAGTAAGCTCTTCGGTGGCCCAAACAGTCTGTTGTCTGTGTTTTTACTTCTACCCTGAAAATGAAAGAATATTCCTGAAATGCTACACCGCTTTACGTTCCAGAATAATCTGAATTAGATTCTACATAGCCAACTGTAAAACTTCCTCTCGAGCATTGAATTTAATTTTTATTGTCCCTAGTTTATAATTGAAGTTCATAAGGAATCAATTTTTTTTTTTTTCCAGAGAGACTCGTTGGAAGAGAAAAGTGATATGAAATACGTCTTTACACTCCCATCCTACTGAGATCTGGGTCGGGGGCGAAGTCCCATTTCCTATTTTCTCACGCCAAACAGCATTTGTTTTTATGTAGATTTGTATTAATTAGCGTTTCCCTTCGTCAAATCAACAAACAGTCCGAACTGCCTGTACAGAGCACAACGATTTTTATTTGCAACGTCGAAGTGCGTGATATATTTTAGATTAGACCATAAATTTAAGCGAGTTATTTTTTTCGTAGCGAGGAAAAGTTTGCAGGTTTGAAGGCATGGGCGTCCAACCTTCTTTTGCCAAAGGATCGCAGCCGTTATTGCGGGATGTTTCGCGGGCCGCGTGGAAAAAGTAACATGTGATATGCCTAACCGCCTAAGTTATTGTGCAATGTTAATAGTATACTGAAACTTATAAGTGTGGCCGCGGGCCGTCGGTTTGAGACCCGTGCTTTAGAGCCTAGTGGTTATGTGGCGTACTGCCAAGTTTGACATTCTAAAATTCTACGTTCTGTCCACTTAGTGCATTTATGTGTTTTATGTGCGTATCAGAACAAGCATCCATAATTTCCCTATGCAATATTAAGTGACTGGTTTTAGGCGCCTTCGCACAATTGCGAAAAGCGGCTGTTACCTTCTTCATGTCGGTCCGTCCATCTATCCGTCCTCATGTAACAACTCGGCTCCCATGGGACGGATTTTCATGAAATTTGATTTTGATTAGTTTTCGAAAAATCTGTCGAGAAGATTCAAATCCCATTAAAATGTGACAAGAAAAGGGATTCTTTACATGAAGACTAATGTACATTTTTTCATCATATCTCGCTCAGTTCTTATTAGACTGAGAAATGTTTTAGGCAAACTTTTAAGGGAAAATCTAGACAAATTCTGTGTTCAATATTTTTTTTTTCAGTCTCGTCCCCTTAATGTGGAAAAGTAATGTAGAGCTGGGCAAGCCACAGATAAAAATATGGCGTATGCGCATTGCATGCTGGATACCTAAGGCTACACACACACACACGCTATGTATAGTACTGCTTTTCCACTCTAACTATTGTTGCAGGAACGCACCTCAGTGTTATGTTACAGTACATCACCTGCCCCGTTAAAACCTAGACGGAGTGTGCTAACTGCGCTATGCGAACTGTATCATTCAATATAATTCAGTTTAATAATAGTCTTCACAGGGCTATCTGCGTTAAAGTACAGTCTCGTTTGTGGCTAGTGGAGTTTACGTCAGGGGTACTGAGTTTGTTGGCACTGGTGGTGCTCGAAGAAAACTGACCCACCAGTACTTACTGACGCTGATGACACGTAGAGTGTTTTGGGATTAACCCAGTCCGTGGTCGGACGTCGAATTCAAACTACTTGAATTGTAGGAAATCCCAGCAAGTTAGAACGTGTTTTTTTATTGGCTTGAAGGTGACCAACTCTTGGTCGAAACATTTAGCCTTGTAATTTGATGATCTGCTAGCAATGTCAGTGAATAGTATTTAAGTACTGCTTTATATATTGGTACGTGGTTTAAAATGCGGGTCTGGATCTCAAAAGATTGTGACGCGGTGTATCAGTACATACGAAACACCATTTGTTATATGGTGTATACATGTGTGGTGGTATGAGTGTGTGCTATATATACACTAAAAAGGAAGGAAAGGAAAATAAAACGAAAACATTTTGAGTCATCATAATTTTTTTATGTTGCGTAAATTATAGAATGGTTACTATTCACCATCAGCACAACTAATTAATTACTTTGTATTATTTTTTCACAAATGTCTGACTACATGTTTCGACCAATTATGTGGGCTTCTTCAGGCCCTTAGGACAACATAAAATTTAAAGTCTCATTTGCGGGCATTATTTAAGGGTACCGTTCAGCTATGAGTGTTATTGTTACAGAATGCACATCTGTAAAATTTATAAAATTTGAACTTTAAAACTAATTAAAGATTAAAACAATTTTTTGTAAAACTTGTTTTAATCTTGCAATGTTGCTGGTTGCTTTCGTAAGCAGTGGCGTCTATTTTGTGCGGTGTGTGAGAGCACGTGGGACTTATCCATTGAAGCGCTTTTGCATATTCGGTTTCTTTCCGCTAATTACGTAGGCCTGCAGTGCGAATAGTCTTCGCTTTATATATGCCGACGCTTAATTTTGTTTCTACAAAAATTATCAGTGTCGCTGAGGGCTGCAGGAGCCCCAGAGCACCCACAGGGCTAAATAGTCAGGCGTTTGGCTGCCAGCTTAGCGTCCTGACTTCATTACAGGCCGGTTCTGGGGCTCCGGCAGCCTCCTGAACATTTAGCAATGGAGTCTGTGTCCTCGGGAATACAGCTGCTGCCGCCGCGTGTGGCTGACCGATTCCATCTAGTGCCAAGGTCTGGAATACGTGGTGTTAGCTTGTCCATCTTCAGTACGTAACCACGAGATGGGAGTTGCTCACACACTAGTCCTTATCTCTACGTTTGGAGATTTTTTGTAGAGTGTACCCTAGCCTGGCGACTGGGGTGGGGGCTGGATGGTCCGGGGTTTGAATCCCTAGTGGTCAAGAAATTGCTCTGTTCCCCAAAATGTCCACACCGGCTGTGGGAACCACTCTGCCTCCTATTCAGTGGGTAGCGGGGCTCTTTCCCGGGGGTAAAGCGACCGGGACTTGAAGTTTACTACTCATCTCATCTAATGCCGAATTTAAGAATGAAAGGTGCTATACCTCCACTCCTTCTGTATGCCTTCCGGGCACGGACAGGAAAACTTTTACCTTTACCTCCTAGAGTGGGATTTTTCCAGGGTTTGGTGCAACCGGTGTGGAGTGTGTGTTGCGCAGACCGTCCATGTTACCAGTAGCTTGCACAGTTGATGTCGTTAATCCAGTATTTAATGGCGCGTGTTCCCGATTCTAGCTAAATGGAGCAAATACAATAAAATTACTGGCAGCAGATCAAGAGATGTACAACTCGCGTCTCGCGAATCGACCGACTCGAAATGCTTCGTAGTTCCGAAAGAAAAGCTTGAGGAATTGATGTGTGTTTATTTTTGCTTGTGGCTAGTGCAGCAGAACCCGCGGCCTGCGGCATTCGTCTGCAGTGTAAACAGCTGACGGATTGTCTCACTGGCTGTGAACACCGCACACTTCTGGTCCGTCCGAATTTTTTTCATTTTTTTTTTTCACGAAAGAAAAGGAGAAACGGGCGCCGAAAGGTTTTCCGTACTTTCTGGTTATTCAGATCTAATGTAATGTAATGGTGGATTTTACGGTTCAGAAGGATTATAAGTCATTGGTTTTAATACTAAGTGGTGGACTGTACGCGTGTACAAATTGATACATTTCACATGCCCCACTACATGTTATGAGTTGCTCTAGTGAAAGCAAAATATTCATGTGTAAACACGTTCGTGCTGTTCTGTTTATCGAAATTTGGATCAATAAGTACTGTGCTGCTTCAGTTTTCTAATTTAATTACGCATGCCGACGACCGAATGGTCAGAACGAACACCGTACATTAGTACTTCACAAATTCGTGCTGTTGAGATATAACAGTTTGTTTGTTTGTTTTTCATTTTCAATTTTTACGACTTTTTGCCTCATGCGGCATTGCATGCGGTATGAATTGATGTATGTCCTTCAGCTGCTGAGCTGCGGCATTGGGGTGTTCGCAGCTATGGCCGTTTCTCTTGAGCCTGAAGTTGAAGGCACCAGATTCCTTCTGATCATCTGGAACTACACGTCTACCGGCACCGCGTCACATTCCAATTGCATATTCAACGATAGAATTTTTGTAGAGTGCTGTTAGTGGGGTAGCTGGATGAGTGTCCGGACTGTTAGGTGTGGCGGTTTGGTTAGGCTGGGGAGTGCTGTAAGAATACCAGTTGGCGAGGTGAAGTCGGGATAGTTCTGTCGGTAAGTGTGGGAGGGAAGTTCGCGTTCGTTTCCCGCGGGGGGCCACCATGTCCTAACCGACTGAAGGGTTCACCCAACCCCCGAAAGCGTGTTGCCACTCAGGTTCAACAGACCGAGGAGTAAAGCTCATCATTTGTCCTCACTTCTACGCCCTTCAGTGCCTGATGCTTAGATACTGTCGATTTGAAGTTTACCTGATAACATGGGACGTGATCTTCGTATGTTTTTATCGTCTGTAAGTCTGTCCTTGTCGGTGGGACTCGATTCTCGAACCGGAGTAACCGCGAACCGCCGTTTGGTTTGACTGGATGCCGTGTTGCACTTCTGAAAATAAACAGCGGGCGGCGTTCACACAAGACTGGCGTATAGGGTTGCGCGGTAGTGGGGGCGTTCAAGATCTACCGTTCACAATATAGACACAGCTGCCGCTGCGTGTTTTCGAAGTCAGCGCGCATTAAACCGCATTAAAACGGTGTAGTATTGAGCAGCACAGATCGTCTAGTATGGAGCACTGTTGCTTGATGTTCGAGTGCTTGGGTTGTGAGGGGATCCGGCGTTGTAAACTGTGGAGAGGGATGGGTGATTTTGTTGTCTCCATGCAGAACTTTACCATACAGAAAGCGCATTCGCCATCCATTATATTGCCATCTGCGACCTGTCTGGCTGTACCATATTTTTGCACATTAACTCATGAACGACACGGGGGGGGGGGGGGGGGTGGGGTGTTGAACATAGAGTGTGTGTTTTGATTTTCTCTACAACGTTTGATACATTTTTCATTGTTGCAAGAATTCAGTGAGATATTATCATAAATGCACATCGGTCTACACGTATAGTACCCACCAGTCTTGTCAGATTTTAATGAAACTTGAATTTTCGCAACATATTTTAGAAAAATCGTCAGATACGAAATTTCATGAACATCCGTCCACTGGGAGCCGAGTGGTTCCATGCGGACGGACGGACGGACTCGACCGAGCTAATAGTCGCTTTTCGAAATTTTGCGAATCTTCCTCTAAATGAACAGCGATGTATTGCTTTCTCATTATTTGCTTTTCGTCACGTGCAATGGCCCCATCCAACACAGCTGTGAAAGCATATTTGAATACAAACAATTAAATTGCGTTGGTGATTTTCGTAAGCGTGTATGGGGGAGAAGAGAGATGCACAGAGGGTTTTGATGGAGAAACCTGTGAGACAGAGACCACTTGGAAGACGGTGTTGATGGGGTAAGATATTAAAATGAATCTTTAAGAACTAGGCGGGGACGTGGACTGAATTGATCTGGCTTAGTGAAGGGATAGGTGTGGGGCTCTTGTGAAGGCGGCGATGAACCTCCGGTTTGCATAAAATACGGAGAATTTCTAGACTCTCTGAGGAGGCCTGTGCTGCATGGAGTAGGCTAGTATTGCTCGTACCCCGTGGTCCAGGTACAGGCATCACTACCATGTACCGTAATGTCGTACTGCAGTATGGACTCAGTGTACTGTACAGCAAAGCGACGACAGGCGCATATTTTGAAAAACTGTTAAAATTTTAAAGAATGTACATTTGTAGGTGAAAATAGTTACGGCAATGTTATTGATGGCACACCATTTACCGATGTCGTAAATTTAAAATGATATATACAGGCAGTGTACATATAAACCTAACTTTGAGGCACGCTCACGTAACCATTGTTGTCGTGGAGAAGCAATAAGCCAGTTAATTATGTATCCTGAGTGGTGTGTGTCTGTAGCCTTGATTGCCTAGCATGTAAAGCGCATGCGCCTTAATATATCGTCATCTGTGACCTGATATTTTTCCACATTCTCTCATAAACAGCACGATTTTCGGACAAAACTTTTTTGAACATAAAATGTGTGTCTTGATTTCCTCTACAAGTTTTCCGATTCTACAAAGAATTCAGGAGATATCATAATAAATGTATTTAGCTCTTCGTTTAAAGTACCCGCTCTTCTTGACGTTTTAATGAAACTTGCAGTGTTATGGACTGATTTTCGAATAGTTTTCAAATACGAAATATCATTAATATCCATCTGATGGGAGCCAAGTTGTTTCATGTGGACGGATGGAGAGACAGATATGACTAAGCTTATGGTCGCTTTTTGCAATTTTGCAAAAAATCATCTATTTCATCATCTTTCCCACACTCATGGCGAAGATGGCGCAAGAATGGAGGGGCCGATGGCTGATAGTATTCATCGGCAATGTAACGTGAGATCGTGAAGTTAGACTTCTGACATTCCTGTCGTTTTTATAACCTTTCGGTTCGCGAAGACATTACGTCTCTAAGGAAACGGAAATGACGGGTATTAAACCTGGTGTTCTAATTGTTTATTTCGCGTGATCTGTCGTTATTCATGTTCTTCTTTCGGGAGAGCTGGAGCGGCTAACCTGCAGTGCCGTTGTGGCATCTGTGGAACTGAGACAGCCGCGTGCCGCCCGACAATCGCGCGTGCGCACCGCGGAGAACGAGAGTAACCTATACAACCTCGTGTGTCATTGGCACACCCTTGACG
>Ga0123352_10005559_pt1 | contig 19024 bp, 8 predicted proteins | sample TergutLab28metaG_FD_89700 | JGI IMG/M metagenome (GOLD analysis project Ga0123352, IMG submission 89700) | Labiotermes labralis P1 segment gut microbial communities from Petit-Saut dam, French Guiana - Lab288 P1 | ecosystem: Host-associated > Arthropoda: Insects > Digestive system > Gut ... | reverse complement strand
CACCACCACCCCCACAACCACCACCACCACCACCACCACCACCACCACCACCACTATCGCCATCACCATCACCAACACCAACACCACCACCACCAACACCAACACCAACACAACCAACACCAACACCACCAACACCAACACCACCAACACCAACACCACCAACACCAACACCAATACCACCACCACCAATACCACCATTATCAATATAAAAATCTATTTAAAGATTTGTGACGATTTTTGGCATCGAATGTGCAGGTCCGAATACTGTATTATTAAACTAAAGGCTACCATCAGAAAGGAAGTACAGACCGTCAGCCACATATATCAGTTTACTGCTTGCTACATAATTCAGCGTTTGCGAAAAGCCAATATCAGGATATTAAAAATACATAAGGAAAGATAATTTAATTTGAATCCGTTAAAATGATACCTTTTTGGATATCTGAGTTTTCAACTTTGCAAACAATTTGAGTTATATTAGCCGAAACTCTATAAATATCATGGCTGTATATTAAAATATGAAAACACAACAAATTGATATTATTGAAATTGCGTTTGGGTGCTTTGGGTGTGAAAGGGAAGTTATTCAATATTAAAATAAGCCTCGTGGGTATTATTATATGTGTGTGTTTATATATATGTGAATATATACAGGCATATTTTTGCCTGATGATGGCTTTTCAGCAAAACCGAAATATGTAACAAGCAATAAACTGATATAAATTCAGTTGTAGTTGACGGCCTGTCATAGAATATATAGGTAAAGTAAAGTGAAGTAAAGTAAAGTAAAGTAAAGTAAAACACAATTTTTCATATTTTTATTAATAAGATTTTCTTACATTGGTTCTTTCAACTACATGTTTCGGCTCTGTCTATAAGCCATCTTCAGTTTGTTCACTTTTTTCTTTGTAAGGCAAACCAAAAGTGATCACCCTGAAGATGGCTCATAGATAGACCCGAAACATGTAGTTGAAAGAAGCAATGTAAGAACATCTTATTAATTAAAAAACCGTTAAACAAATTATGTGGGTTCGGTAGCTCAGTCGGTATAGCGACTGACTACAGGCTGGACGATCCAGGATCGAACCCCGGTGGGGATGGGATTTTCCGCCCGTCCAGACCGGCCCTGGGGCCCACCCAGCCTCCTGTAAAATGGGTACCGGGTCTTTCCCGAAGGTAAAGTACGGCAGGGGCGTGCTGCTGACCACTCACCCCCTTCTAGTGCCGCGGTCATGGAAGAGAAGAGCTATACCTCTACCCACCCTCTGCACCAAAACGGGCCTGTAACGGGAACACTTTACCTTTTTTTACAACACAATAGGGATGTCTCACCTGAAAGTTGACGGTCTGTACTTCCTCTCTGCTGTTCACATATCACAACGGGATGTAAATGATAAAGATAAAGGCTAATGAAATTTATGCCGGCATGACTATCAGTCATTTCGCTGAAGATGGGAACATAGTAATTCCCCAAATACTTAACATAATATTAAGTAATGCACGTCAGCACAACTACTTTATTACACAAGGTAATTACATAGACTACATGTTTCGACTATTGTTCACTCATCTTCAGGCCTATTTTCTCAATTGAATCACAAGATGCTATGTACACACTGGGATCCCATCGTGTTTACATTCATGGAATACATAAAAATTGATTTTCTTTATTGTGGTTTTCTTTTAGCGTTCTTACATATACTGTATGCTAGACATAAGCTAAATTTATTCATGCTTAGTTCTCGCCTCTCTTAAGACTAAGCATGGGAGGAATATAATTTCCTTACATTTCTTTTGTTTATAACTGGACTCGCTAAGTATATCGCGCAAGCAGTGTGTGTGTGGAGCAACACACGTAACAATAGTTGCTTTGTTCTGCGGGAGCAGTCTGCTGCGTAGCTCGAACTGTGTCTGAGCAGCAGAGTCCGAAGCTGGACAGTCAGTGAGTACAAACAGAAACGAACAGTCCACTGGCGAGAATTGTCACTGATACATTTCAGTTGTAAATGTAATTACTCTATACTCTTGCACAATAAAACTCCAATATATTCTACTTGGGGATTATTGATAGTTTGTGCGACCTGCCCGACTCCCCGTCTTAACCAGAGTTTCAAGCTCCGTCCTCCCTGGGAACAACATCTAAGGTACGTTCCTCGTCGGTTCCGCAACGGATACAACACAGAGAAGTTGTGTATAATCAAAACATTTTATTTGTAATTGTGGGTTGACCTACATGTAGTTCATATTTATGCAATATTTTATAATAAATAAAAGGTTCTGGTAGCTTATAGTAAAATACTTGATACCGACCTGTGATCTTCACAGTATTTGAGCACGTCATACAGAATTACACCGAATTAAAATAACTTCACAACAATAGACAACATCGGTTTAAAAAGTCACAGCGGACGCCATCACAGCGATTTATTGGCGACCTAAATGTTACGAAGTGGGAAAGGGTTAAATTATACGAACGAATGAAGTCTGAAAGCTTAATTTACTCCGTCACATGTGATTGATGTTGGTTCACATTGGAATTATTTGCAAAAGTGTTCAGTGAACCGAACAACAAATTCTAAAGCACATAACGTTTGTGTTTTGTAAACAAGAAGAACTTAAATGCGTTTACCGTGCAGTAAATTGCCTTGTTTTCTGCTGCCATACATAAACTTGTTAATAGGAATCCGTCAACTGCGAAATGAAGGCTTTATGAAATTTAGTTCATTTTAATACGAGAAAGGAGTATCTGATTTACCTAGTATCGTGCTGACAAAAGCACATGTTGCTTCCTTACCGTACATCAGGCATAATTTGCGTAGTTCACAAATATGTGTATGTATGTATATATATATATATAAAACGTTTGTGTGTGTATACATATGTGTGTATGGTGTGTGTATAATAATGTGTGTGCGTATGTATATGTGTATATGTATGTATGTATGTATGTATGTATGTAGTATGTATGTATAATAATGTAAAGAGCCAACTAGATGCAACGATAATAATTTATTGATAATTTCAATCAGCTCAACATGTTTCGGGTGACAATTTCGCCCATCCTCAGGAGCACTAGACTGTGTTTATAGCCTGTGGTATAAAGTACTGACGATGCTGCCTGCTGGTCACCAACAGGCAACATCTTCAGTGCATTATACCACAGCCTAAAAACACAGTAAAATGCTCCTGAGGATGGGCGAAATTATCACACGAAACATGTTGAGCTGATTGAAACTGTTAATAAATTATTATTGTTGCATCTAGTTGGCTGATTATATTATTGTATCAATGATGCACGGTCACACAAATATCAAAAGTATATTGGTATGTATGTATGTATGTATGTATGCGTGAATATGTATGTACATATTTAAGTACGTAGTATGTATGTGTGTACGTGTGTATATACGTGTATGTATGTGAGTATGTATGTGCGAATGTACGTACTCACTTTGTTGAGACCTTAAACTGTAAGTTTTAAATACACTCAAACACATCAAGTTCTTGTTAACGTCTGAATCAGTCTCAACATTAACGTAAAACAATTTTATTTCTGTCAATGTAAGTTCCAGTTACGTTACACGGGGTCTAGCGTGACCATAAATGTAAACGGCGAAAAAAAAGCATTAAATAAACCGATCGTGGTCTATTTTAAGTTAATAGCCTGACATTTTTCCAGATATATTCTCGGTCAGTAGAAACGCGTTCTAAAGCTGAAACTCGCAAACGCGAAACACACCACGCTCCCGACCGTACCGTGCGGATACTTGTAATTAGGCAAACAGCATCCTGTTATCTGTTTCAACGGAACAGAGTCTTCCTTCCCGACTGTCATCCGACTATTCACGAAATTATCTACCTACTGAGAAATATTGTTGTAAATATTACTTCACGAACGCTTGCGGTACGACTTAGTAGGGTATATGTCATACAAGTTATGCTGACTGCTTGCTAGCAAGCAGTCAGCATAACCTGTATGACATACACCTATTGCTGTGTGTACAGTGCTAGACTCCTCATGATGGACAGAATGTCCAAAACATGTAGAGTTCCATTCCAAAAATAAATTTGAGAAATTGGTGCATCTCCTTGGTTTTGTTATAAGAATATATCACGATGCACGGTCCTCAGAATGTTAAATGTAGCAGGTAATTAGGGGTGCAATACAGAGTAGCAGAACTGTGTATTTGCTGGTGCTGTAAGAATTTGTATCTCAAAGTCAGATCAACACAAAATGTTTTTAAGGGAATAATTGTATATACAGAAACAAAAGTTGTGTCAAATCAAATCTTTCTAATTTAACTTGGGAAAGTGATACAACAGCATGCAGGCCATTATAATATGACACGGGAAATTGCAGCATGAAACAGCGCAAGGCTATTTTTATCATAGTTACTTTGTTAGACAGTAAAACCCAAGCCCTTCTTCTTGAACTGTATATAGTCTACCGACTAACTTCCAAAACTGCTAAAAACAATTGAGAGTTAATAGTTGCGATTTTGCCATTAGATAATTAAATATTTTGAGAAAAGTTTGGCGTTTGGCTGACCGTGCATCTCAGTATATTTATCTCAGTATTTAAACAACTTGATGCACAAAATTTGTTTCACAATGAGTTTTATTTCATGCCTCTATATGTTTCGAGCACATGTGCTCATCATCAGGAGTTCAAAATTGCATTACACAGCCTCTGGTATCATCACATCTATAGGTGTGATGATACCAGAGGCTGTGTAATACAATTTTGATCTCCTGATGATGAGCACATGTGCTCGAAACATGTAGAGGAATGAAATAAAACTTATTGTGAAACAAATTTTGTGCATCAATTTGGTTAAATACTGAGATAAATATTTTGAGAAAAGTTTGGCCGTACTGTACCTGAAGTTTACTGCTGGCGGAAGGTTGTAACTAAGAATAGAGGCAGAAGGCAGCGCGGACGAAGAGAAGGGGAATAGAAAGACTAAGGATAGTAGTTGATATAGGAAAGATACAAGATGAACAAAATTAAATTTCGAGAAAATGCTCTTGGGATGCAAATTAAGCTGTATGATGAACCGCCGGCATGAAACACGACACGAAAAATTATGTACAAAAGGAGGAGTAGATAATGTGGTAGTAAATATTCTGATGTTAGATGATCACCCATACTGACGCAGACTAAGTATCAGACAGATTACGAAGGAAGAAACGGAACGTTCCGATTCTGATAAGACCTCAACCTTTAATTTACGGAAAATTTATCGACTGCTGATCTCTTTTCAATGATTTTTATAGTGGGACTAAAGAAAACGATTCGAAATAATGTGGGAAATTACAAAAAGAACTGGGGAACCCCCAAAAAATTTTTCTCACCGTAGTCTTATTAACAAAACACTCAACAGAAAGCAAGAACCTTCGTTTTAGCAGGAAGTATGTGATGGGTCGTAGGAGAAGAGCCAGGTTATGGTAGTTATTATGTGGCTCCTGCATACGGATGTGATCTCTACTCAGTGGTGTAGCTGGGGAGGAGGTGGGAGAGGTGGGAGAATGGTACTGCAGCCCCGAGCGGCGAAAATAAAATATATGAAAAAATTTGAATTGTGTTCTACATATTTTGTTTGTGTTGTACAACAGCCCAACAGGTGACTAGGCCGCCTCATTGTCGAGGTTTCTAGATCACACACACCCAGTATGAACTCCTCTGAACGAGTTATCGGCCCGTCGCAGAGGCAACTAACTACAAAGAACTCAACAAACACAAAAAATCAAATTGTATGTTTTCTTCTGGGAAATTCCCTGGCGTCTGAATTTTATATGCCGACGTTTCGGAACACTCTGTTCTATCTTCATAGGCAGGTAGGTATCCTTCATACCTACCTGCCTATGAATAAGGAACAGTGTTCCGAAACGCCGGTATATAAAATTCAGGCGCCGGGGAATTACCCGGAAGAAAGCATACAATATTCAGAACACGGCGAAAGCTTGAAATCAAGAATACAAGAAACCCACTTCCATGCCCGCAGCGGAATTTGAACCCGCAATTCCAGCCATCAAGAGGCTGCAGACTTACGCCTCAGACCACACGGCCAGCAGGATTGACATATTTTAAATTACTGAGCCAAATAAAAGACAATTCTACACATGATTGTGATGATTTAAAGTTGATAATTTATGTTAGCGGTGGCCGTTATATTTACTCGCCCCGCGCGCCATAAAGCCACGCTATGTCACAGACTGTACTAAGGAATTTTTCTACTCACATCATAAAGAGTGAAGATTGGAACTTAAGTAATTCACAGTAATACTTTCGTGCAGTATTTTCATTTCCCATGACAGTAGTGTACCAGGAGCTAAAAGTATATAATAGAAAACGTGTGCCAGACGAAGAGGAGCCTTGAAGCAGGGATGACGAAACCTGTAGGTACAACACAAGTTCATTGTATCCGACAGGTCTCGAGTCACAGGTGTTGTTCTCGAGCAGTCAGCCGTTTACCCCAAGACCACCGATCTGTCTTAATTTTATGGTCATTACGTCACACCACGGAACACGTCCGTTGAGAATTCAACCGTCGTTTAGTTCAACACTTCAACAATTTTCGCAGAACTCGAAGTACATTACCATCTACGAAAAAAAAACCTTCCACTAACTTCGTAGTGGCAGATAAATCCGTTCGACCCCCTCATATCCCATTTCTTTCATATACATTTCAATATTACCCCTAATATTCTAAAAAATCTTCGACGTTGTCTCTTAATTTCAGGATTTGAAACCAAAATTCAGTATGAATTTCCAATCTACAAGCCCTACATACCCAGCCCATCTCATCCTCTTTCACACATCATAACATGCTAGATTCCTACGATGAGGGAATAGTGCCCCCCGCTCAAACCCAAGCGATAGGATCGCCTCTTGTCTTATCCCCGAGACCGCTAATTCTGTACATTCTGTATACTCGCAGCTTCTAAAAGATAAAGACGACGACACACGTAAAACTACAGCCTGCGATGACGTCACATACCAACAGAACTGAAGTGTCCAAGAAAGGAGACGACGTCTGTGTTAAATCTGATGATAGGACGATGCGATCACGCTAAATTCCTGTGCAGACTTTAACTTACTAAGCGCACTGAACTGCGAGAGGTTACCCTACACGGGTAGAGGGCCCTGTATGCATATTTTAGCATGGCATTAAACGTGTTGAGTGCTTGTCATTCCATCGGGACGTTAAGTAATTCGACTACAGAAAGTTCCTCCCGTTCCCGGTTGGACTGAAAGGGTTCATGTCAGCCTGAACGACTGACTTCTAGCTCTGCCAATGGTGTCCCAAGTCCTAGGGGTTTGTGATTCGTATCCTGGACCTGCGAATAGATTTCGAGCCAAATTCAATAAGCAGGTATGGCCATAAAGTGCCCGAAATGGTTTTATTCGAACTGAATACTTACTGCCTAAAGAGAGGGATAGAGCCGTCCGCCGGAGCAGCTACACATTCATCCACACGATGTTACCACCGTTGCATACATTTTTAGAACAGCTCTTTCGGTACAACTTCCAGAAATGCTGGGGACTAAGGTGGCACAGTGGTTAAGGTGCTGTGCTACAAATCGGAAGGTCGCTGGTTCGATCCCAGCTGATGTCACTGGAATTTGTTATTGACATAAAATCCTTCCGATCGCACTATGGCCCTGGGGTTGACTCAGCCTCTAACAGAAATGAGTACCAGGAGCATTTCCTGAGGTAAAGGCGCCCGGTACGTAAGGCTGACAATCTTACAACCATCCTGTGCCGTTGTCATGAAATCTGGGAGCCTGGAACCCTCTGGGCCACTCCAGGCCTGTAATGGGACTGCTTTACCTTCAGAAATGCTATTATATTTAGTTATTAACCTCTTTTACGTTCTCAAATAAGCCAAAGTCACTTGTCGACGACAAACAAGAATACGTCTTGCGCCTCCTACTTCTGCAACAGCTTTGACAAGAATGAAGCTATGCGAGCAATGTTGGAATCACAGCCTGTGCTCTTCAGAATATGTAAAGACAAGATAACGCCCATATTAAGGTCTACGTAACACGACAGGTAGGGCGAAAAAATAATTCCGGTAACTTTATGGCCACACTTCATATATTTGTTGCAAATAAGCCAGTGATATATATCCATATTACTGGAAGCACATCTATCTATTGGCCTAGAGCTTACATCGGGATGTTCATACACTTATAAATCGCAAGCAGCTTCATTATCGACTCAAATTAATTAAAATTAAGAGCATGAAAAATAATTACGAACAAATATAAGAGAAGTGGCTTTAATTTACAAAATATTCTACTAACGGCTCTTACGACCCATAGGTCATGTTATTACTGAAGAACTACAATGCGTAGAACTAAGTTGCTGGCGTGAAAAATTAAGAGTGTTGCATATGAATTGAAGGTTGCAAAAAATGGAAGTGTAGTTAAGTACACAAGAAATTACAATTAATGGATGTTACACACATAAAGGAGCTCTGTGCCGCTAAAATTCACGTGACATGCACAAAAAGATCTAAGTACGATAAACTGGGGCGAAATGAACTGAATATCTAGAATGAATTCATGTACTTGTTTGTTTATGGAGGGTCATGACATGCTGATTGTTTATAGTGGCGTATTTCAAAACACAGGACGTTAAAGTGTATTACAGGGCAAATGTTGGAGAGAGGAAACAAAATCAGAATTTGTGGCAGGCCAAGTGAACAACAGTTTGCATAACTCTGTTTTCAGGCGCGTTTAAAAATTTCCTGAAAAGTGACTGATTGCTTCGCACGTATGTCTGTGTGTCTGCCCGTACATCGGAAGGGACAAATTGAAGTATTTTAACGAAATTTAATATTTCAGGTTTTTCGAAAATATGCCGAAATATTTCAAGTTTCGTTAAAATGTGTCAAGAATTATGGATGCTTCGCTTGATGATCTATGCACATCTGTGACAACATCCCAAGAGTAATTGGATACTTCAATTGGGATCTATGTACATCTGTGACAACATCCTAAGAATAATGGATACTTCACTTGATGATCCATGTATATCTGTGACATCATCCCAAGAATAATCGATACTTCATTTGATGATCTATGTAAATCTGACAACATCTCAAGAATAATGGATACTACATTGATGATCTATGTACATCTGTGGCAACATCTCAAGAATAATGGATACTTCATTTGATGATTTATCTACATCTGTGACAGCATCTCAAGAATAATGGATATTTTATTGATGATCTATGTACATCTTTGACATATCAAGAATAATGGATACTTCACTTGATGATTTATGTATATCTGTGACAACATCTCAAGAATAATGGAAACTTCACTTGATGACAAATGTAGATCCGTGACAACATCTCAAGAACAATGGATACTTCACTTGATGATCTATGTACATCCGTAAAAACATCTCAATAATAAAGGATACTTAACTTGATGATCTATGTACATCTGTGACAACATCTGAAGAATAATGGATGCTTCAATTGATGGTCTATGTACATTTGTGACAACATCTCAAGAATAATTGATACCTCACTTGATGATCTATGTATATCTTTGACAATATCCCAAGAATAATGGATACTTCATTTGATGATCTATGTAAATCTGACAACATCTCAAGAATAATGGATACTTCACTTTATGATCTCTGTAAATCTGTGACAACATCCCAAGAATAATGGACACTTCACTTGATGATCTATGAACATCTGTGACAACATCTCAGGAGTAATGGATACTTCACGTGATGATTTATGTACATTTGTGACATCTCAAGAATAATGGATACTTCACTTGATGATTTATGTATATCTGTGACATCTCAAGAACAATGAATACTTCACTTGATGATCTATGTACATCCGTGACAACATCTCAATAATAAAGGATACTTAACTTGATGATCTATGTACATCTGTGACAACATCTCAAGAACAATGGATGCTTCACTTGATGGTCTATGTACATTTGTGACAACATCTCAAGAATAATTGATACCTCACTTGATGATCTATGTACATCTTTGACAATATCCCAAGAATAATGGATACTTGACTTGATGATTTATGTACGTCTATGACATCTCAAGAATAATGGATACTTCACTTTATGATCTATGTACATCAGTGACAACATCCCAAGAATAATGGATACTTCACTTGATGATCTATGTACATCTGTGACAACATCTCAGGAGTAATGGATACTTCACGTGATGATCTATGTACATTTGTGACAACATCTCAAGAATAATTGATACTTCACTTCATGATCTATGTACATCTGTGACAACATCTCAAGAATATTGGATACTTCACTTGATGATCTATGTACATCTTTGGCATCTCAAGAATAATGGATACTTCACTTGATGATCTATGTACATCTGTGACAACATCTCAAGAGTAATGGATACTTCACTTGATGATCTATGTACATCCGTGACAACATCCCAATAATAATGGATACTTCACTTGATGATCTATGTACATCTGTGACAACAACTCAAGAATAATGGATGCTTCACTTGATGGTCTATGTACATTTGTGACAACATCTCAAGAATAATTTATGCTTCACTTAATGATCTATGTATATCTTTGACAATATCCCAAGAATAATGGATACTTGACTTGATGATCTATGTAGATCTGTGACATCTCAAAAATAATGGATACTTCACTTTATGATCTATGTACATCTGTGACAATATCCCCAAAATAATGGATGCTTCACTTGATGATCTATGTACATCTGTGGCAACATCTCAAGAATAATGGATACTTCACTTTATGATCTATGTGCATTTGTGACATCTCAAGAATAATTGTTATTTCACTTGATGATCTATGTACATCTGTGACAACATCTCAAGAATAATCGATACTTCATTTAATTATCTATGTACATCTGTGACAATATCTCGGTGAATTTTTCTTAGTGTTAGAAATGTTTCAGACAAAATTACAGAGAAAATTAAAGCGCACTTTTAATGTCCAGTAACTTTCTTCTGAAAAAGTTGCTGTTTATATCATACTGCGAAAATAAATGGCACAGCCGGACTGGCCACTGGTGACAATACGGCGCATGGCATTTCATGCTGGATAACTCAGTCTACAGCCACAAACTCACATATTCCATTGCAACAATGTTTACGCGAACGCGCCTAAATGTTACGTTATACGCATATTGCCTGTCGTGTTTCTTTTGGCGGCTATACTTTAGCTTAGGAAACGCTGGGTTAGCCGTATGTGGAGTGGTGTGAAAATAAGCTAGGAAATTCTGAGCAGGCACAGATTGGGAGAAGGCGGATTTGAACTGGTACAGTCCTGGAAGAACGAAGACTACGGAATGCAATAAACAGCCATGTCCATCAGGTACTCAAAACGGATTCTTACTTAGTGGAGGTCATAAACATAATCATTAGGGTAACATTGACGTAATGTAAAACACATTTTATATCACATACTATATGATTCGCTAAGAAGCATGAAAAATATTTCGAAGCGATGCAGCTGCTCGACAACAGTGAACTAGCGCGAAGGCTTAAAAAACCCCTTTTGAGCTGGAGTAGTGATCATTAGAAGTAGAGCACAGTGAAGTGCACCATTAACACTATTAGTGTGTGTTAAAAATGGCACAGTGTTAGTGCAGTAATCACCGCCGACAAAGGAAAATACAATACGTAAGCAAACAAAACTAAACAGGTAGAATTTCCGGGCGACACCTGAAGTTAATATTCATTTAGCAACTTAAGTCAGAGCAAAATAGTTTGTTAGTCTTAAGACAAGGTGTTATTGTATGTAATTAAGCGCAGATATGTCGCTTAATATGAGGGTGAATAAAAAAATAAAGACAATTTTTAAATTACGCGGTAACCGGGATAGAGAGGAGCTGGCACATTGCGCAGTATTGACAATGCCTGTTGAAGAGTTCAGCCATGTGCAGTACAGCGCTCTGCCTTCAGTCGAGTGGCAGCAACGAGGGCGAAAACATGGACGCTGCTTTGCAAGATTGCACCGTCGTAGAACAACGTGGCGTAGTGCGGTTTGATTGGGCAGAAGGAGTGAAACCTGTGGAAATTCACTGTCGTATGTTGGCCCAGTATGGACAGAGCACCGTGAGCCAACGAAAGGTTTGTGAGTGGGTGGAAAGGTTTAAATCGGGTCAAACACGCGTTATTGATGAATGTCGTTCTGGTCGGCCATGAACATCGCGCAGCCGAAAAGCTTCTTCTCCGCAGGAATACAGAAACTAGTTGAACGATATAAAAAATGCATTGTGTTGCAAGGGGACTATGTAGAAAAATGATATGTAAAATTGCTCACAGTTACTTCCATTAAAGCCGTTAAATGTATTTTGCCTTTACTTTTTGATTCTACCTCGTATATGTATATACATTATATTATATGAAGATAAAACAAAGACTTCAGATATAAACTTATACAGAAAAGAGACAATGCATACATCAAATAATAGGCCAAGTAAAACAGAGATTAATAGGTAAAGGTTATAAGTCATGGCAAACGTTATGCAGTACTAAAATTTCAACATATTATAAAGCACGAAGCAATGTAACAATACCTGAAAGTCACGAACAATTACCGACTTGCGTGCCCTCTGTCCAATGAAAATTACAAGGTACATTACTCCCTCCCCTATCCCAATTACATATCTTCCTACTCTGTCTATGCCTCGGACAGACACTTCCTTAGTACCTGAAAATCGACTAAAATGTCGTTGCATACTCTGTACAATTTAATTCATATGAACTGAATTCCCTTCCCCCACCCCCGTTGAGCTGAGGCCCAACGCGGGCTATGGCCTCCTCATTCTTGAGGTTTCTAGATCACACACGACGACGCATCACAATGGGTAGGACTTCTCTGGATGAGTGATCAGCTCGCCGCAGAGACCTCTACCTGACAACACTCAACACACACATCCATGCCCCCGGCAGGGTTCGAACCCACAATCCCAACAAGCGAGCCGCCGTAGACCCACGCTTTAGACATGCGCGATCACTGAGATCGGCCATATGAACTGAATACACAGCCGAAATCACTCCACAACTTCTATATACATAAGCAGTATATATATATATATATATATATATATAAGGCATCGCCGGAAAGTTATTACCAACCGCTTACTCAATTAAACTGAATTGAAATGAATAACCGTTGGGAAAAAAAATACGTATTGGCCTATTCGGGAATTAACGCAGTTACGAACAACAAATCACACGAACTATGAATTATGGCTAACAAGGGACGGCCAATGAAAATCCTAGAAATCTAGGATTAGTGGCAACGCATATGTGTGTGAATCCGTGAGTGAGACAGTTTGTGATGGGGGTGAGTAAGTGTATAGCGATTGTGCGAATGAATGCGTGAATGACCGAGTGAGTTTGTGAGTGAGTGGGTGAGTGACCTTCTAAGTGACTGTGTGTGTGTGTGTGTGTGTGTGTGTGCGCGCGCGTGTGTGTCCTAGGTATGTTCACATGGCCACCATGTTCTCCTGACCTTACACAATTTGATTTTTTTTCTGGGGGAAAACTAAGAACGCTATTTACGTTCCTCCACTGTCTACCACCACGCCGCAGCTGGCTGAGAGGACGAGGTGCTACCACTATAGATATACCCTCCCTGATTAAGAATTTCAGCATAAGTCACAAAACGTGATCGCATAACCTACCAAATTCCGTTCAGTTTTCATTCCTGTGCTTGTAATTCACCTGCATTATTACATTCCGATGTCCCACAATTTATCTATTCAACTTGTATATCATATTGTCTAACGTAAATATAACTCTTAAAAACCGTCCAATGCACATAAGCTGTGTTTCTAATGCGCTTCCTTTATTACAAGACACCTCCCTTGCAAACTGTAATACATTATTATTAGACATCAGTATTACTGTTATGAACCTCCGAAAGCACTGCAGCGCCTCTACAAGAGTTCAATTTTTTCATGTTTTGTTGACCTTGCATCTCTGTATAATCTTTTTCAAATGAAACCAACTAAGTGCACACTACTTCCTAGTATATTCAATTCAACTTCTCTACATGTTTAGGCCAACTATGTGCCCATTATCAGGAGAACTTACTGTATCTATGCGACACTGGTACTTTTCACTGTGTAAAAAATACCAGTATGGTATAGATACAAGTAAGTTCTACTGATGATTGGCACATAGTTGTCCGAAACATGTACAAAAGTTGAAATAAATATACTAAGAAGTAGTGTGAACTTAGTTGGCTTCATTTGAAAAAGAGTTTCATTTATTTCGGCCTACAATGAATTTAGACACTCCAGTGACAATTTAATAAAGATATCGCCGGGGTTCTGAACTTAAATTTGTGACAACTGTATGGTATAAGAATAATGTCAGGAACGAGGAGGCAGCATGTCCCTCCGAAAGGTTGGTACCAATGCGCCAAATGACGCTGTATTACGTCTCAGATGGTATATACGTAACCACACCCGTGCCAACTTCCGATCTCTCATCTCGAGTGTCGCCATGTATAGACAAGTAAAATACGTACCTCCTTTACATCAAGTACCAACACGTTTACGGACATGTAGAGGGAAATATTTACGGTCTAGATTCAGTTTCATGAGAACGCGAGCTTCACGTTACTCAATTTTCCCGGAGCACATTAGAATTTACAAAGGGACAAAGGCGTGGTTTTTGAAACGTGTTTCACTTTCATCATACCCCACAGCAGCTATATGACTGTTCACTATGTGCCAGTAATGGCTGAAAGACTTCTCGGTCCAGTCCACTCACTTCCAGACTTTGTTCAGTGCAAGAACAAAATGTACTACGTCCATTCAGAGAGGTAATTACGTTATTCTTGAAGGCTATTCCTTTACAGCAGCACATAAATGGAAAAAAATACACAGTACCACTGACGTATATTCTTGGCACATAAATATTCCCGCAGTCACGTATTTTATATTGTACACAAGACCCTGAAACAAGATATAAATTTCATGAGGTCTGAGCTCTTCTAGGATGTTATGCAGTGTATAGCGGCGATTCCTTATTGACGTTTCGGGACAATATATCGAGTTCAATCTTCAAGGTTCAGGATCTCATCCACTTCGAGGCGAATGTCTGAAATCACTCGAATATAAACTGCGTGTTTATGTCACATATTCATTGCCTTTAGAAAAGCGTGTAATTCCGCTACTTCACAAAACATACAGGTATGCCTATATACACAGAGAGTTTGGGCTAAACTAAGTGATAAGAAAGAAAATTTGCCATTGTAATTATTTGTTTTACAGAAGATGTAAGTATTGAACGTCGTACGTATTTCAAGGTTGTTGAGAAGAGCAAAATAACTATGATTTTCACAGGAACAAGTAGACGATTATGAAGAATAGACGAAGCAAGAAGTTATTATTGTTAAATTTGACGTTCAGGTGACCGTGCATCGTGATAGATTCTTATAATAAAACCAACTAGATGCATAAATTTCTTAAATTTATTTTTGGAATAAAACTCTACATATTTCGGACACTTCCTCTGTCCATCATCAGATGTTTTCACTGTATGACAGACAAATACCACTGATGTGAGTACAGTGAAAAACTCCTGATGATGGACGGAGGAACTCTCCGAAACAAGTACAGTTTTATTCCATAAATAAATGAGAAATTAGTATATCTACTTGGTTTTATTATTAGAATGTATTATTGTTATTATTATTATTGTAGTTAATATTATTATTCACCTTTACACTTACTTGCTATTTTCATTTCAAATACGCGTATTTTGAATCGTAATCATAATCATCATCATCACAGTCTTGTAGTAAGCAATAGTTTCTTCGTAACAGAACGGCACACAATAAGAACGATGCCCGTGTTAATATTCTAAATATCTAGCCAATATGACCGGGTCTCTCATTAAACCATCACATCTCTACGTATTTACATCCAAAGTTCCATAGCTGTAGGCATATTAAACACAAACACGTTGCATGAGGTCTAAAATCTGAACTTACGTCCAATTGGACTCTATTTCGATTTACCTGTTACGATTACAATACTGTCTGTACGGTGTACATGGAAACATAAATAACGTATCATATTATTAGCATTATCTGCTGCACAATGCCTCAGGCCGGACGGTTTTCATTGCCTATCGACTTTCGCCCTCGGACAATATGTATGTTGCCCATTCACAGCGCACATCGTCTTTCAGAAGCCGATACTGAGAAAACTGAGCTTCAATTTCATAACGAACAACGATTACGCTGCCATTAAGTGAAGCATCGCAGTTATAAAGACCAAAATTAGATTTTCGGAACCCCTCGTCACCGCGTCGAAACTGTCGCCGAGACCCAGCCTGTCCTTCATACAGTATCGTTAGGTTTATTCTCAGTGGTAACGTGGCTGGGTTTTCTCTGTATAGTGGCTCTGAAATCGAATAGCGATGCCACCTCCTTCTCGAAATGAATTTATATGAATTGGTAATCACGTGTTATAGTCACGTGATGTGAAATACCAAGTTCCATTTCTAGTAACATTTATACGCTTGTATTGAATAGCGATAGCTATTTTTTGACGTTCAGGTGACCGTGTATCGTGATGAATTCTTATAATAAAACCTACCAGATGCACTAATTTCTCAACAATTTATTTTTGGAATAAAACTCTACATGTTTGGGACAGTTCTGCTGACCATCATCAGGAGTTTTTCACTGTGCACACAGTAATGGTATATGTCATACAGGTTTGCTGACAGCGCAGGCTGTCAGCAAACCTGCTGTGTGTAGAGTGAAAAACTTCTGATGATGGTCAGAAGAACTGCCCGAAATATGTAGAGTTTTATTCCAAAAATAAATTTAAGAAATTAGTGCATCTAGTTGGTTTTATTATAAGAAACGATAGTTATATTTTAAAGTTTAATGCTATTTTAAACGCGTTAAATTTTCAAACCGCAATTTCATCACAAGGACAAATTTCATTATAATTTTAAAATGAGAGCAGTGATTGGTTTAGTGGAATAAATGCCGCTGTATACAGCTCAATCGAGGAACAACTCTCACCTTTAAGTCAAACATAACCTATATTTCATTAAGAGATATACACCTAACCATCTGGAGTGGAATGCAACTGTTTGAAAAGTCGCTGCTCCTGTTACACGAGATTCTTTAACCCTTTGGCCCTGGAGCTGGACATTTACAATTTAGCACACCATTTATGTAAAATGTGAATATTTTATGAACCAAGAAGGGTAACATTAGGAAATACACGATATTTTGTGGAGGAATAAACGAAGATGGTGAAAATCCAAAAAAAAAATATTTAAACAATACATGTGTTGACTAAATATATAAAGAGCGCACTCTGGGGAGTAGCGGTACGCCTGTACTACATATAGGATGCATGGTGCCTAAAGGTTAAATCAATCACCAATGAAATAACCGTACAAAACAGGCACTGTGCAGTCCCTTCCCACTACTGGCCGTCATGTATAGGAAGGAATGAACGCAGAAAGATAAAACATGCAGGAAACTTCACAACTTTTATGTTAACGGCGACCTCCAGCTAACTTCAACTTCAATAAATTATTTTAAAAAACGCACACTTTTCTGTTACGGTTTTAAAAATTTGAACATACTTTACCAACAAATAACTTTCGGAAAAAAAAATGAACGACAGCAAATTCCTCATTTCCGTATAAATGTTACAGGTATAGTTGTAAGTTTCATATTATTAGCGCACGAGAATTCCTCTGGTTTTGTTGTATTGATTCAGTGGAGCTTGTGAGACTGTGGCCAGACAAAATCTCTTTGACGTATGGTTTTTCAAACATACGTGTAACTGCAGTAATGATTAACCGAGTGACCCAAACTTTTAGCAAAGTTATGATATAATCCTATAATGTGCTTAAATGGATCTATACATTACCTATGTGTGGAAAGAAAATGGCGTTCTAACAATGTGACAGTTACATATTCTATCCAGTTCCGGCCACACTATTTTCAGTATCAATATGCTTAGCATACATGTTGCAATGTATATGCATTATGTTTCCATACGTAATTGTACACTGCAACAGCTCAATATAAGGTGCATTCCTGTAGAGAACTGTATAAATACTTAGTAAATTAAATTACGAATATACTTTAACAGTATTCTAAATGTCGGTTATTGCATCAAAGAAAATCACATCGCATCTCCACTGAGAGGTTGAAGGTTTAAACCAACAACACTCTCCGTGCGTGATTTGGGGCTCCCGATGCAATGCAAATAAGATCTGCGTTGTTTTGGGGCCTTATGCAGCGTATGTTTGTAATTTCGTACCGACGTTTTGGGAAAACCTATCGGTTCCATCTTTCAGGGTTAAATAGCCCACTTGGCCCTCAAAGATAAAAAGGAGAGGTTGTTCCGAAACGTCGGTACAGAATTACCAATCTACGTTGTGTAAGATCCCAGAAGGGCGCAGACCTCATCACGCGCTAGTTCAACAAACAGATTAACGTTACACAGTATACGTCAGCACAATCTTTTTTATTCTTAAGCAAGGCTACATGTTTCGACTAAAAGTTAGTCATCTTCAGGCCCTTACAACATTTTCCGTTACCACATGCTTTAGCCCACTTTGGGATCCCATAGTATTTACAATTGTGGAATACATCTAGTTAAAACTTTATAAAAAGGTTTTGATTTTGTTTATGAAGTGTGTTATTTACAGGATTGTGTCTAAACATTACAATGTTTAAAATTCTTCTTTAACAGTGAGTTGATGATCACCGGATATTCAACTGTGAGTTTTCCGTTGTCGTATTATGGCTGATGTTTGGCTACGTCTATTTCTAAAAATAGACCTTTTAGAAAGTTTTAACTACAGGTATTCCACAATTGTAAACACTATGGGATCCCAAAGTGGGCAAAGCATCTGGTAACAGAAAATGTTGTAAGGGCCTGAAGATGACTAACTTTTAGTCGAAACATGTAGCCTTGCTTAAGAATAAAAAAGATTGTG
>Ga0123352_10005558_pt1 | contig 19025 bp, 15 predicted proteins | sample TergutLab28metaG_FD_89700 | JGI IMG/M metagenome (GOLD analysis project Ga0123352, IMG submission 89700) | Labiotermes labralis P1 segment gut microbial communities from Petit-Saut dam, French Guiana - Lab288 P1 | ecosystem: Host-associated > Arthropoda: Insects > Digestive system > Gut ... | reverse complement strand
TTTCGGGTGTCACAGCACCCATCATCAGGAGTACTAAAAACTGTAACCGCAGCCTCCGGTACAGGTCATAATATTGGTACAGCTACTTCCCTCCAACGTGGCCTGATCAGGCCACGTTGGAGGGAAGTAGCTGTACCGGAGGCCGCAGTTACAGTTTTTAGTACTCCTGATGATGGGTGCTGTGACACCTGAAACATGTAGAGTGACTTTGCAGTAAATAAATATCTGCATACTGTTGCATCTGGTTGGATTTTTATTAACACTGAATTTTGATGCACGGAACCATGAGTTTAAAAAAAAAAACCCTTAACCACCTCCAATAAACAGAATGCAAGAGTACTTCCTGGGTTAAAAAACAAATTACACAAGTGTGAGTGAGTGTGTGTGTGTGTATGTGTGCGTGTGCACACGAGCATGTACCAAACACAACAGCCAAAACAGGTGGCACATGTATAATGTTTGAAACACTTGCTTCTATTTTCTGCTATGTTATGGTATGTCTTACAAAGTTCACAGCTAATTAAAAAGAATGGGATCCTTCTTCCATGTTTCAAACCCTTATTTTAGTTCAGTGCCAAATATATCCTCAGTGGACATTTTACAAGTCTCTGTCCTGGAAGTTTTATATTTTGTCTCAAATTTTTCTTCTTTATGTTTACAGCTTCGTTAAATTTCCGAGTCACACACTGGTTACAGTTTGACACATCTCCATGAACGTGGAAAACTAGCAGTCCTCTCAAAAAATGAATTAAATGCAAGATAATTTTATAGTAATGCACAAACAGCCACAATAATGTAGCACTACAAAAATAACGCATTTATCTAATAAAAAAGAGAAAGTATGTACACACCTCATACTCGTAATGTTCAGAGGGCAACCGAAACAAATTCTGTGACCATGGTCTACGTTCACTATACAGTTTGTTATTATTACACATCTAAATTAATTCTCTTTCTTCTCATACTAAAAACATATCTACAGAAAAACAACAGCTCATGATTCCATTTGGTATTTTTAGAATTCATGTAATGATAATGAATTCAATAAAACATTACTGGAATAACAAGCTCAGCTTCTTTTAATTTATCTACCTATATACTTCTCTGCAACATTTAATAACAGTGATGTACTGTTGGCTACACAAAGAGCATACCAGTGTACTTAAAGGTGTATAAATCGTTAATGCATCTTCATTTGCAGTACTTAATGCAACATGTTCTGACCCTAAAGAGTCATCATGAGGCTAAATACTGATTAAAACACATGATACGCTATACTGTTGCACTGCAGTTAGTAAAGCAACTGTATAGCCTTTTTGGGTATTAAGCCTGATGATGTCCCTTTAGTGTCAAAACATGTTGCACAAATACTCTTATAAAGGTGTGTTTATAACGGTATATAATCATTTAATTATAGGAAAACACAAAGGAATGTCTAACTAAAATTCACACCATTGTAAGTCAAGTCTTCAACTATCTGGCATGAGCAATGGTTAACCACTGGTGCAGTCTCAATTAATATTATGTTTGCCTCATTTTAAATACACCGGTTTAACTTCCAAGTGTACTTGCACAGTGCAAGTCTCATCATCAACTCATTAAATTCACTCTTAGCCCTTCAGGTATGGTTCTAAGATGTTGCAATGTGCTGCTCAAGAAGGGCACAGGGGAGTAATCTTATATACACAAAACAGACTGAAGCATATTATAAAAAAGAGCTTATTTTTCCTAATAAATATTCATGAAATGGTGAATGATTTTGCTGCCAAGTCTATATTTGCTTGCAACACAAATTCATGCTATCACAGTTTCTTTTATAATTGCTGAAATGAAACACTGTGCTATGCAAGGAGAAGACACAGACTGGGCAGTATGAAGTGCAATGTGAAGTGATGCTTCGAGGTACGAATGACAAACAAACATAATTGGGGATTAACGCCCTCAGATTCAACAGAAACCAGGAACCTGCTAGACACGCATCATGAACAATAATCCATACACCGATGTTTTGAAAATTATTACTTGTTGAAAGTATATATATATATATATAAATAAGTAAATATATATATATAAAATAATGGCACCAAAAAATATACATGTACACTAAAATTATTCTACGCATAAAACAGACCCTACATGTTTTGGCCAACTACGTGGCCATCATCAGGGACATAAAATACAAAAGTCTGATACAATAGAAATACAAAATAAAAATGAAAGATATATAAAAACATATCAGACCCAATGCAAAAGTGTAATTGCAATCATATGAGAAAGTGGTTTAAAATGTACATAAATATGAGTTATTATGATAAGAATATGTTGATAATGATTGAGCAATGTACACAGTAGTGTCAGTTAGCAGTTCACAATATGACAGAAACTGCTGTGTTGTGGATTGCATGGTAAACCACAGTGTTTATGTATAGGCTAATTTTAGTATACATGCGCACATGTGCTGGTGCCATTGTTTTGTGTGTGCGTATATATATATATATATATACATACATACATTCGATTAATGCAAGGATCACGGATCATATTAAATTTTAAAACACGTGCAGTAAAACTCCACTTCTCTGGATTAATTGGGATGGCGAGCCATCTGGATATGCAGAAAATCTGGATAATTGGATATTTCTTTGATAATAGGCTACATTGGCAGTTTGAAGTTCAGCTGTTACTATTTACATTATGTACCTGCATCTCAAACTTTTGACCACACCTTATTTGAAGCTCTAGAAGCCATAACACTGCATTGTACTTGATCCGATAACCGGTAATTTCAAGAAAAGTTAGTTTTGTAGAATTCTCAACACATTTACCCCAAGGGCCAAACAGACCCCGATAACTGGCGATCCGGATAAGTGGAGTTCTACTGTAAGTCTAAAATGATCCCAATGAAGAAAATGCTGACAACTGCTGTACTGAAACTGACTGGTTGTTCTAACTGTCGAAAACTTTTGTTTATGGTCTAACCCTAACATGGCACCTATGTTTGTTCACCACAGTTTGTAGGGTGGCAGAAAATTGAAGTACCATATAATAAGGAACTTCTGCTCACAAACTTTCACAGGCACTATATTAGGATCTGACCATATTTAAAAATAATCACTCTAAATGAAATATCTTACACATGAACGAAGATCAACATTCAAATTCCAAACAACTAAGTTCATTCTTCTCCCAATAGCAGTAACTTTAAGATGTGTCATATGGCAGCTTGCCCCATTTTGCAACAGTACATCACCATACTAAATAAGAGTACTAATTTGGTTTCCTTTGGTACAAGTTCAAAGTTCATGTGACTAATCCTTCTATTTACAACTGGTATAGGAATTACTCTGTGAACTTTCAGATCAAATACCAACTGCAGTCGGCCTGGTGGTAGAACTAATCACTCCTGCACCAACAAGATATTAATGGACTGAATAGTAGCTAACCACAACACAGATAACAACATTTTATGCAGGAGGCTGAATTTATTTCTCACACCAAGTACAGTCATTACACACAATATGGAGTTTTTTGGTTATGGGTCATCACTGTTTAAATAATGCCCACATTTACTATGCTATTATCAAAGTACAAATTAATAAACAATTATTGGTATTACTGCACTTTTTAATTTAATTTAATTCATTTCCTTTTTTTTTTATAAGTTACAAATATTTTATAATTTTTTTAGAAAAAAATTAATCTTCCATAGAACTGGGACTGCAGCAAAATTGCACTCATGTAATCTTATAGTTCTAAAATAGGTGCTAATGGATTACTGAATTACAAATGTTTAATACAATGGTTGACAAAGACTTGTTCCTGGGACTCCATTGTAGCCATTCCATCCTTCGTACACTTCATCATTTACAGCTATGAAAAGTAATGATACAATCCGGACGTCCCTTGCATTCTTTTTGTACCGAGAGTTCGAAGGACAGCGAAAGGATCGCCCATCCCGTTTTTTCCTTCCTCCTGACCATTCTGCGACACTGAGGAATTACATTTCTGTGGTGATGCTCTAAGAACACTTGCATATGTTGTACCTCCTCCATTTTGTCTCAGAGTAGACGAGTGTGAATTATCACCAGAACTTTGATCATGTCCATCTCTATTACCAAATTCTGCATTGATATGGTGCTTCTGAGGTTGGTGTTGAATGTGTTGCTGCTGTTGTGCAAAGCCATCTCCCTGTAGCTGCTGATTTTGTAGATGTGTTGGGCAGAACACTGACACAGGTGTAGGAATATCCCTCTGCAACTGAGCTGACATTTCTCTCTCATGCACACCAACAGGTACTGGTGCCAAATCTCTTTGATGTAATCCTGCAGATAATTGGGACTTCAAGTCTCTCTGCTGATGAAGTGACAACTGTGACAACATTTCTCTCTGTGGAAGGTTCACTGGCAATGCTGGTGTAATGTCTCGCTGCAATCCGATGCTGACAGCTGCACGCGCATATCCAGCAAAAGCTCCACTTGTTCCACTAGTACTTTTGTCCACTACACCATCCAAAATACAATGTACAGGTGTAAAATTGACATTTTCCTGTACTGAAACAGGCACAGAGGACTGTGGCTGACGGCGATACAAAGGTACCGACTGTTGCTGCTGCTGCCGTTGAAATGACCATCCATTACTCATGGTTGTGTCAAGGCCTTCGCTAAGATTCAAATTATACATAAACCTATTTGTGAAGTAAGTCACATTGTCTGTGTGTTGTAACTGTAGTTGTAGTTGTTGTTGCTGCTGTTGCTGTTCTTGTTGTTGTTGTTGTTGTTGTTGTTGTTGTTGTTGCTGCTGCTGCTTCTGCTGCTGTTGTGATTGTTGTTGTTGCTGCTGCTGATGATGATGCTGCTGCTGTTGCTGGAGCTGGTGGTTGTTGTGGTGGTGGTTGCGGTTGTGCTGGTGCTGGTGCTGCTGCTGTTGTTGGAGGTGGTGGTGGTGGTGGTGGTTGAGCTGCTGCTGCTGCTGTTGTGGTGGTGGATGAAGTAGTGTTGGTGATGGTAGCAAATGTTGTTGCTGCTGATGATGGAAATGGTTATGATGCTGTTGGACTGGTGGTTGTACGGTACTTCCTGCTCCAATCCCTGCCGCAAGCATCATAGATGCTTCGAGATCTCTTGACATAAAAGGTTTGCTATACATTACAGCAGACCAAGATGGCAGATCAACTGGCTTCTCACCTCCAGCACATAAATCTGGATGACTTGGAAGCAATTTTTCAGATGGCTGTGGCATTTGATGACTGGCCTAATAATAAAATGAAACATATTTTGAATATTATTCAACATCTGACATTATGTTAAATACAAAACAAAATTTTGCAACAGACCTACAACACAAGAGACATACCACAGAGTACCCACAAAGGCCCAACATGCTTCAAACATTTCAAGAACATTTACATGATATTTTACATCATGAGAAGAGATATCAGATAAAGCAGTGATGAGTAACATGCTACATCTAAACAAAGGACGAACAAAGACAAAGACGTGACATTCCATAACTACAGTTACAATTTCAGGGAAGTAAGCGTTGAGTTAGTGATACTGTTCACTCAGCCTCAGAATCATGCACTCCTATTAACATCTTGTAGCTAACCCATTAGCGCTATAAAGTAATGGAGCACAGTACTCTGTCTCACAACACATCTGCACCTATACAAGGATAAAAGAATGCAGAATTAGTCCAAACATGACAATATCTACGAATAAATCAGCTGCATGTTTCGGCTATATATATATCTGTTATTAGGCTGAACACAGAACCATAAATAAGAAAAAAGTATAACATAATTCAATAAAATTGTATGGACGAGATCTCGTCTTACATTATTATACAGTTGTACAAGGTTATATATAAAAGTATGCAAGTAAAATGGGGCTTGCAAGAAAACTGTGAAAGGTTATGTGAGTTATAAGTCTTTAAGAAATTTTTTTAAAGAATTTTTGTGGAGTCATAGGTGAGCAGTGGGCCAGGAATGGCTACAGGCTGGACGGTTCCGGGATCGAATCCTGGTGGGGGCGAAATTTTCCGCACCTGTCTAGACCTGCTCTGGGGCCCACCCAGCCTCCTTACTATGGGTACCAGGTCCTTCCCGGGGGTAAAGAGCAGCTGGGGCATGACGCTGACTCCTCACCCCCTCCTAGTGCCATGGTCAAGAAAGAGTAGAGCTATACCTCTACTTCCCCTACGGGCCATACGGCCTATACAGAGCCTCAGTGCCTGTACAAGGGTGCACCTTTACCTTACTTTTACATAGGTGAACAGACGATCATAAGAGTTGTTCAATAGAAAAATTATGTGTTCTCAGATGGAAAGTTATTAAGTATAATGTATTTTGTCAATATAATGTGGATACACATGTGTATTGCAGACCAAATGCACAGATCACATCTTAATCTTGGTACTTCCTTTAAAATATGTAATTATGAATGACATGCATAAATTTAATGTGATGTACAATATGGTTGATATGCTTTGGTAAAGGCTGTTCTCTTTTGTGCACAATAGTTAGTATGATGTGCACTGTACGATCATTGAAGGCCTCAAGACTTTTTATAATTCACATAACCCTACACAATTTTATTGCTAGCCCCACTCTACTTATGTACTTTCATACATAAACTTGTACAACTGTACATTAATGTACGACGAGATCTCGTCCACACAACTGTACTATATTATATTAAAGTTTTTTTTCTTATTTATGGTCCTGTAATCAGCCTGATGAAGGTTATATAAAGCCGAAACATGCAGCTGATTTACACACAGGCAAAGTTGTGTTTGGACTGTTATTCTGCATTCCTATATCCTTACACGTGTGTAAGTAAAAAACAACAAGAGATGCCTTGTCTAAAAATATCTGCACCTGTTACATGTACCTGAATTCAAAAATCATGTTTTTTTAAGCCTGTAATTATCACAACTGGAGCCATGGTAATACAGTCAGAATAGTGACTACGCTACAGACTGGGTATTCCACGGTCCAAATCGCAGCAGGGTCAAGAGATTTAGCTTTGTGTGGTATGTCCAAACTGGCTCTGGGACCCACCTAGCCTCCTACTTAATGGGTACACGGGTCTCTTACCCAAGGTAAAACAACAAGTGTGTGAGGCCGACCATTCACCATGATCTAGTGTTAGGGTTAAGAATTCGTAGGCCTTCAAGGCCTGTATAGCAACAACTATGCCTTTATTCAATACCTCCAACCTAGTCACCTCCAAAAACATTCACTTGTATCTTTTCACCTGATTAGTCAAGGCAACAATTACATGAGGTATTCTACACCACAAAGTGCCAAAAGAAATTGCAAAGAATCATGCTCATCTTATACAGCTCAACTGTATGATGAGGTTTGTTAAGTCTGTAAACAAATTAATATAAACACGGAATGCTGTTTTTATAGGAGTCAGTCTATGCAATTGAAATCACCTGCACTTGTGGACCATTGTGGTGGTGATGTTGAAGATAATGCTGCTGTTGCTGCTGATTGCACATTACCACTCCTGGCTGCGGACACAAATTCTTATCTACAAACAATTCTTCCAAGTTTCGGATCACATCAGGGGGCGGAAATGACTCATGGGGTGTCACTGGTGGAGAAGGAGGCTTTGACGGTCTTGAACCATTATGCGTATTCGATGTGCTAAGCACCAAAAGCTCCATGAACCTAAAATAAATTATATACTTAATTACTTACTTACTTATGCCATGGTGGAGAGTCCTTCTTGACAAGCTAATCAGTTCTCAACTAGTCAAGAAATTCCCTGCATATTATGGAACCCTAAGGTCCATTACCACACTCACACATGCCCAACAACTGTACCTATCCTGAGACAGTTCGATCCAGTCCATGCCTCCACATCCCACTTCCTGAAGATCTATCTCAATATTATCCTCCCATCTATGCCTGGCTCTTCCAAGAGGTCTCTTTCCTTCAGGTTTCCCCACCAAAACCCTGAATATGCCTCTCCTCTCCCCCATAAATAAATTTTATAATCACCAATACATATTCAATTCAAAATTAACCCCTCTAATTACATATTTATAACATATACAGGGTACCATAGAACTGCCCTCTCAGTAATCCTGATTTGCTGATATATGCTTGAACACAAATTTATATTAATAATTTTCAAGAATGTGCCTTTTTTGACAAAAAAAAAAAATAAAGCTATTGTATATAATGTACCAGTTCCATTTTTTGACACAAACGGATAGAGGTCAAAATTTAGCTTTGTGACTTCCACTAGACTACAAATACTTGTGTGCAGGACAACTCAGTGCATCAGCATGTTCTTACCACAGTCACTGTACTCAGGGCCAATGCGAGAGCACTGACACACCTAGCAGCCACCTCAAATAGAAAATTTTACAGTTATTTTGTTACATATGTTGGAGGAAAATTAGTTGCTCCCCTATTTGCATGGTGCCCACTGATTTGCATGTCATCTGAATATGCCACACAACAGCATGAATAAAACTGCCTTAATAACTGTCATAAAAAATGTCCAGTTTTGGGGAATTTTGGGTTATTAATTATGACAGAATACTGAGGAATTTGGGCTGTTTTTAACTTTAGGGTTGGAGGGGCAAGGGGGGGGGGGGTCTTATTGCCTGGATATCCAGTTACAAAGGTTTGCACTGGCACTAATTGTATTCACCTTTCTTCTGGAATGTCCTGATGTCATACCACATAAACACAAGTTACATACAGGTTAAGCTGCAAAGCTACATATTTTCCATTTCATAGGTACAGGGTCATTATTTTATCTGGCAACAAACAGTTCCCACTTTCTGCCTGCGAATTTATATCATGCTAATGTAGCCCACTTATGATAACTGCCCACATGTGTGACAAAAGTAGTGGGATGAAGTGACAACAGTTGTCAGATAAAATAAGGATCCTGTACTGTATCAAATTCAAACAGTGGTGCAAAAAATGCATTTCTGTACAGAAATACCAGATGGGTCAGTAAGAACACATGCAAGGTATTATGAACATGTCAGTCTAGTTACCTGGTGGCAGTCTCTAGTCCAGCAGTATCCATGAGGTGATTATACCACTCAATCTGTCTGGATTGTGACTCCATCATTTCTGTCAATGTCATGTTAGGAGGAAGAAGCCTGCTCCACTCTCCTGATCCAGGATTCTATTAAAACAAAAGCGAATTATACAAAAAGACTGAAAATAGGAAAGCAAATTCATAAATACAAATGAACTTCATACTTAATTATATTTATCAACAAATACACATACACCACGGGCCAGGTAGCTCAGTCGGTATAGCGACTGAGCTACGGGCTGGATGGTCTTGGATCGAATCCCGGTGGGAGCGAGATTTTCCGTCCATCCAGACCGGCCCTGGGGCCCACCCAGCCTCCTGTAAAATGGGTAACGGGTCTTTGCAGGGGGGTAAAGTGCGGCCAGGGTGTGCTGCTGACCACTCACCCCCTTCTAGTGCTGCGGTTATGGAAGAGTAGAGCTACACCTCTACCCACCCTCTGGGCCACACCAGGGCCTGTAATGGGAACACTTTACACATACACCATGTAAACTATTACACATTATTTGTACATGTCAGCTCTCCTACACATTTTTGGCGAATGTTTGCCATCTTTAGCAATGTGATAACACAAAGGAGTTTATACATACATAAAGTTAAAACAACATAAATTACATACAGTGCATAAGAAGAAGTAGTAGTAGCTATGGACATAACAATATAAAAGCGGTTGACATACTCATGGTTAAAAATTCATTAATGTATCATTGTTTAGGATGTATGTAAATACTTGTGTGCATACAAACAACTGAAGTAGATTCTTCATTCCACAAAGGATCTAATCCCTGTGACATGATGTGGTGTGGGCACACCACACCAGATGTTTGTTCGCACACGTACATTGTAAATGACAACATACTAATGAATTCTTAACCATAAATATATCAAAAACATAATATTGTATTGTAATGTCCATAGCTACTAATACTTCTTTTTATGCACCGTGTGTACATTTATGACATTATGTATAAATACTTCTGGCTAAGCATCTCCCTGAACATGGCAAACACTCAATGAAACATGTAGGACGGCTGATATGTACAAATAACATGTAATATTTTGCATGCTGTATGTGCACTTGTTCTTCTTCTTTTGTTGGCGTTACAACCCACTATGGGTTTTAGCCTTCTCGGTGATTTTCTTCCATTCCTTCCTTTCCTTACTCAGTTTTCTCCACCCTCTTATTCCCATCGTCTGGATGTCTTCCTCAACGTCTTCAATCCATCTTTTCCTTGGTCTTCCTCTGATTCTCCTACTTATTGGCTTCCATTCTAGTATTCTTCTAGGCATTCTCATTCCATCCATCCGCATCACATGTCCTAGCCAGGCTATTCTTCTGCTTTTTAAGAATCTTACTATGTCTGCATTTCCTATGAGATGTGCACTTGTTGGTATATATAATTTGCTACAATCAAAATGCATAGAATGAATAATATTAAATATTTAAAGCACTTCATGGTGTACAAACCTGCCACGACTCAGCTTCCCAAAGCTGCAACCGTGCAAAAAAAAAAATTGTTGTAATTCATGATCAGCAATGCACACATAATGCCTATCCCACTTTATGAAGCTGACACTCGTTACAGTTTAATGGGCACCATTGTGATCAAACACAGGCTTTAATGCATGCTGATAAGAAAGATGGAAATTGTTAACTGCAGGAAAGTTGCACAGGATAGAGATGGCTGGAGAAAAACAACTGGGGAGGTGCTTTTCCTTTTTGGATAGTGGGGCCACAGTAGAATAATAAGAAGAAGTAGAAGAAGAATGCACGCTGGAGGGGAATAAAGAGAACAATTCAAATTGAACAAAATAAAAAAGATGAAATTAATATCAAATTACTGCTGAACTTTGACCTTATAGCTACCTGTGTTATGGAAAACATAGGAATTTGTTTCTTGAACATACCGCTCCTTGGGGGACAGTCTGATTTTGATGTCGTTCTGGAAAATGCACATTTTGTAGGAACTGAATCTGCTCAGATTTATCATGTTGCCGTCTCGCTCCAACATGATTTGCAGGTAGATTCCTGCTTCCAGAACTTTGAAAGGAAACAAGAGTGTTTCTAAGGGTGTCCAGAGTCATCAGATTTGGATCCGTTGGTGGCGGCAAGTCCGGCTGAGGGAACGGAGCAGGTGAAATCACACCACCGGGAACATAACTATCAGGTACGATGCTTCCTACAAAGCAAATAAAAAATAAATAAAAAGACTCAAGAATATTTTTGTATTCTACACAGTTTTAATGCAATGGATAGGAGTTAAGAAGGTCTCGTGATGTTTCAACACATACTACAGTAATCACAACGAGAAATTGACAAACGCCATTTGAAACCTACAGCAGGACAGCTACATAATATGACTTAAATCTGAACTTTCACACTTCAGATCCAGCAAACCTTACCACCACACCGCTATGACAGACTTTGACGATGATGAATGATTTTACTTACTCCAGCAGGCACATAACACACACTTCAGTGTTCAAAATTATATCCTATACCTGGACTAGCTGACGAAGGTCCCTGTGGAGTGAGTGTGAAAGATACTGGTTTGAGTCCAGAGCCACCTGGAATTCTATTAGTGGGAGGATTTGCCTCTGGTCTTGAATCAGGTGGCTGTGGTGGTGGAGGTGGTGGCGACGATGGCAGCGGTGGTGGCACCGGTGCTTTCTTCTTCAAAGATGCTGGTGTCACATTTGTTGGCCATCCAACTGGTGTGTTTGGACCCGGCCCATGACCAGAAAACATACTGCCAGGGGCAGGTGGATAACTCAGACTCCATGGATTTAAGGGAGGTAGAGGCCCACCTGGTGGAGGGTACAATAACGGAGGTTGCAGTGGATACAATGATGGATTAGATGGTTGATGTGGTGGTGGGTAATAGTATACCTGATATGGATACACACTGGGAGCCACATATGGAGGAACTGGATGCTGAGGCCCTGGCGGAAAATGCAGTGAAGGAAGTAATCCAGGGCCAGTTCCTCCATACGGTCCTAAAAGAGACGGTAGTCGAATATAAGGTTCTCCATGATACTGTCGAGGAATGAATTCAGGAGCAAGCGGATTCAGAACATACGTCTTCTTCAGCTCTACACCATCCAGCTGGCTGCGTAAATGGGACCACGTGATGCCAAACAGACTTTTGTTCTGGTTGCAGATCTCTATGAATCTCTCCCACACTTTCCTGGTGACACAAAAACACAACATGTACGTTATAAAAGGAACCATAATAGCGTGGCAGAACAAAAGCCTCCTCCCTTCCCTGTAATCTTTTGGGTTCCTGAAAGGCATTTCATGGCTTACAAAAAATACCACGAGATGGATCTAACTTTGTGGTCCTCCAGGTTGGGGGTTGGGCGTGAGGCTAACAACCTCACCCCATAAAAAACTAATTGTTACGAAACCTTACAATAAGCCTCAGAACGTAATGAATACCCGACAACGACAAAGGACTACGGATTTTACATTTGGCACATGGAACGTTCAGACCATGCTGCAGCCAGGGAAGATGATGGAGATAGCCGATGATGGCTTGGTCACATAGAAAGAATGCAAGACACGGCAATTCCAAAAAAAAGATGTTGTACGGAAAGCTGTATGCAACAAGACGAAGAGGAAGACCAAAAATGAGATGGCTGGATGACGTGTCCATGGACCTGAGAAAGATGGGAATAAACGAATGGAGAGACAGAGCAAGGGTTCGAGAGGCCTGGAGGCGTATTGTAAAGGAGGCCAAGGCCCACCCCAGGCTGTAGCACCACCGAAGAAGAAGAAGGATCTAACTTTGTCTTCACTGCCACAAAAATAAAGTAAACCTTGAAGTCCCATAAAAGACAACAGTAAACTGATAATTTATGGAGCCAGAACCAATGAAGTTTTATAATTACTTTATGCAAGGAAGCTACATGATGCCAATGTTGAGCAGCACATTCATTGCATTAAACATAATCACTGCAAGAAAACTTAAAAATCATAATCACTGTGTTCAGCTGCTGCCTTTCCTACTCAGCCAAACGCAGTGATAATGAGCGTATAACAGTTTTGTGGAGTGAGGTTTGCTGACCCACCTAAGTGCCTTATATATCTTTAATAATCACATGTTTCTGCATATACCAGAGGGCCAGTAACATTCCTCACAGCCAGGATTCAGCAAATCTCAAATTTTACATCATGAAGTGACAGAATGTTGTGCGTAAGATCCTCAGATTCAGTACCTGTTATTGTGTGAACAGACAATCCCTGACATGCAATGGCAAATTATGCAATTTCAGACTTATGTTACTAAAAAAACAAGAAATGAAATTTTTATAATGTGTGTCTAATTTCTTTTTGTGGGAATGAAAGCGAAATGAAATGATGGTGGTGGAAGCTAGGTGACAACACAGGCAAAGGGGCAGGCACACTGCCACCAGTCAGGTTCCGTGTGTTGGAGTTTGGATTTCAACTGGACTTACTTGTTATGTACATATAAAGTTGACTTTTGTGTACACTCAATTCTGACTTATGCAAAATCCAACTTGTGTGTGACCTTGTGGAATGAAACTGCTGCATAACTCAGGGAGTGTCTGTATTCGCATGAACAATCATAAAAATTCAACCAGCACCTCCTGGAAGTGTCATTTCAGGAGCCCCTTCAACATGACAGACTGCTGAAAACAATGCATTACAGTGAATCTTATGTTTATTGGACCGTGCATCATCTTGATAGTTGAATAAAGAGAGGCTGACTTGATGTCACTTGCTTTATTATTTCATTATTTACTGCTCAATATGCTTCGGATGTTAATACACCCATCCTCAGGAGCATGCGACTTATTTGTTGATTTATTTCATGGGGTGGTGTGGTATCCGGATGCAGGCTTCAGCCTGCATCCAGACACCACACCACCCCAGCCAAACCACAACATAACACCAACACACATAGTACCAGAGCAATACAGCCCATGAAATAACTCAACAAATAAGTTGCAAGCTCCTGAGGATGGATGTATTAACATCCGAAACATGTTGAACATTAAACAATGAAATAAAAAACAAGTGACATCAAGTTGGTCTGTCTTTATTCAAATGTATTACAGTACTTAATCCTGGCAATTGAATTACATGGCTGCAAAATAATGTGTAACTGAGCCCTCGTAAGGTCAGAGTTGCATTTATTTTGTTCTGGTTTTTTCAGTCTCTTGTGATATTCTCTTTCCTCATGCAAGACACTTAAGAGGCTTATGATGCAAATGTTAGTCCAGCCCCATAGCACAAGGGAAATATTTCTCTGTATTTCCTCCAACATACAGGAAGTCAGAGTCATATAACACTGATTGATGCTCTAGTACAAATTTAGCCATGTCCAAAATGAAGGAAAACTTCCAAAAACAGCAACAAAATTACTGAAAATTATAGCCTTAAAACAGCTGTTCACTCTTTGCAGCTATATGACTTGACACACTTACTTCTAAGATGGAAGTAGGGCAAATACTGCAAGTGGGGCAGCAGACGTCACTCTACTGTGTTTGTGTGGTCTCACTACAGCTTCAGCCAAGTACAAAGCAAAAAATAATGCAGTGCTCATACAAGCAAAGGTAAAGTTCACCCTAGAACAGACCATGAAGGCCCAGAGGGGGAGAAGAGGTACAGGTCTACTCTTCCTTAAACCTCAGCACTGGATGGGGGTGGGTGGTCAATGCCATGCCCTGGCTGCTTTACCCCTGGCAAAGATCTGGTACCCACTTAATAGGAGGCTGGGTGGGTCCCAGAACTGATCTGGATGGACGCAGAACATCTCGCCCCCACCAGAATTCAATCCCAGGACCGTCTAGCCAATAGCGAGTCGCTATATTGAATACCCTATCCTGGCCCAAGAGTGCTCACACATGGGACAAAGGCTGTCACTCCCACACAGCTGCCAAGTTGTCACCCTGCCTTATAAAAGGTAAAGGTAAAGCAGTCCCGTTACAGGCCTGGAGTGGCCCAGAGGGTTCCAGGAAGTTAAGGTTCCCATATTTCATGACAACAGCACAGGATGGTGGTAAGGTCGTCAGCCTTACGCACCGACTGCCTTTACCCCCAGGAAATGCTCCTGGTACTCATTTATGTTAGAGGCTGAGTCGACCCCAGGGCCATAGTGCGATCGGAAGGATTTTCTGTCAATGAAAAATCCACTGACACTAGTTGGGATCGAACCAGCGACCTTCCGATTTGTAGAACAGCACCTTAACCACTGTGCTACCGCGGTCCCCTCTCCCTGCATTATGTGTAAATGAAATCCTAATTTAATGGTGAGTTAAAACAATCTTTGTTTGATAAATGTCTCATTATCAACAGAAATTAAATGGCAGCAATCTGGAAAGAAAATAGGTTTAACAAAACTCTGCAGAGCCTGTAGACTTTACCCATGAATCACCAGCTTCTTGCAATCTTGAAGATCAGTAGACACTTTAAACCTGTCAACATTTTACAAGTTTCGATGTGCATAAAATTCCCTGAATTACAGATCTTGGGTGACAAAACTTTATTAAAAAGAAAAATGCAATAAAAACAGGACTATTACACATTTATGGACTTTTAAAGCATTATGTAATAACCACAAACTACATACTCTGACTGTTACTACATTTAACATATTTATTTTGAAAATTTAATTTTAACAACCCTACAGTCAGATCTCAAAAGATTTCTTTTTAAGGCAAGACATCTGAAAATTTGAACTGACCAGTACCTCCCAACAGAACAAAGTACTACTGGATCTCCAACAGATGCCAAGTGTTCGGTCCTGAGAAAATTCAAATTGACCAGCACCTCCCAACTGGACAAGGTGCTACTGAATCTCCAACAACTGTCAAGCATTGGGCCATGACAAAATTTGAACTGACCTGCACCTCCCAATAGAACAAAGTGCTACTGGGTCTCCAACAACTGCCACCAAGCTTTGGGCCCTTGTGATGGCTGTGTTTAGAAGCTTTGAGTTTGACAAGAACCCATAGTCCATATCATCTCCACCCATTCCTGATTTTGTCCCTGAATGACACGTACGTCGTGTTCTTACGGTGCTAAGGAAAATAGCTCGAAACTGTTTGCCTGAAACATTCACAAAGAAGATGACATATGTAGACAGAACAAAGATGTCTACCAAAAGACCTGTAAATTAAAATTAAAATAAAACCAAAATTCAGAGAAGAATAGTCATGAAATCTTTACTTTTCAGCTTTAAACAGTAACTGTCAAAATGTGAAAGCATCACACAAACACACACACACCACACACACTACACACACACACCACAACACACACACACCCACAAACACACACACAAAACAATAATTCTACCAGCTATTTTGTGTGGTTGTGAAGCACAGTCTCAAACTTCAGGGCACAATACACACTGTAATTATCTGAAAATAAACTGCCACAGAAATCATTCAAACACACGAGAGATGAATTAATTGGGCAGTGGAAGATACCATGTAGTAACCTACAAACAACGGGAAAAGTCGTCACTGTGCTTAAATAAAGTTCTGGATCGCTTAACCTTTTGGCGCCAGAATTATTTTTTTAATTTTAGCACACCTATATATAAAATGTGAATAATACAGGAACCAAATATGTTAGAATTATGAAACAAACTGCATTTTGAAGAGAAAAAAACTGAGAGTATATACCATGTTTAAAATATTCAGTACCTGTATTTGTTGAATAAATATATAAAATGCAACTTTAGAGGTTAGCGGTACAGTATGACCACTACAGTTGACATTAGGCATCAAAAGGTTAAATAAAGTTCTGGATCGCTTAAATATAGGTTTCATCATAAACATCCCCTGACAAGCAATGGTCAGGTTTGGATATACAATAAACAACACTGGTAAGCAAGGCCTGCATACTAAGTATCAATTCTAACCTTGTACATTAAGGACCCTCTCTACAGAGATGCCACCCATCCGCCGCTTGCGTAGTTCAGATCGGATCCGGAATACCTGATCAGCGTACGGAGTCATGATACCTATGCTCTGGTCATTCATCTCACCCCATGCTGCAGGCCACTTGCTCTGCAGTTCACAAACTCTCTCCACCACTTCATAGACCTGAACATTTCAGTTAACAAATTACAAGTGTTACAAAAACAACTTCCACTCCTTAATTCCTCCAAATGCAAACAATATTCCATCAAACAACAAGAATGCAAATGGTTACTCTGTGACACAGTATGCAGACTTTACCAATGCATTTTTACTTTACAAATATCACATGGTTTAAAGGCACATGCATGAATATAATTCCATTTATGCCTGTAGAAGAGTAGGACCTTCCCAGCAACACAAAACTCACTAGTGCCGAAAAGCATTATGTGCACATCCCCATCCAACAAGTTTCACCCACACTGGACAATGACTGTGGACTGGACGGGCATAAGTCATTTATGCCCGCAAGTAAAGTATAGTTTGCATTGCACCACTTTTCATGAAATCCACCGCTACTCAAAAATTTTTTGTGGATATCTCCTGTACTGAAATTTACCAAATGCAGGAAAAGTTTTGAAAGTATGGACAAAATTGCATCTATACCCACAAATAAAGCACGACTCTCATGTCATCCATTTCCATGAAACTCATAAATAATTTTAATTCCATTATGTGAAAATCTCATGTACTAAATTTCACCCAAATCGCTAAAGAAATATGGAAATTACGGATCAAAATTCATGTATGCCCATAAGTAAAGTGTGACTGTCACAATGTGCTAGTTTTCATAAACTCAGACTTACTCGACATCTCTTTGAAAACGAATATTATATTGATTTGATGAAAATCTGGTATACAGTTTTAATCATTGATACTAGGTCACACACACACACACAGATGGATGGATGGACATGGCCTCCACATACGGTCTCCTTCCTTTTTTAATTCCACACACAATGCACAAAAATGTAAAACTGGGTCACACAGAAAAATACACAAATAATACATAATTACTGATATCATAATAAATTACAACTCTCATTTTGAATATATGTGAAAGAGACAGCAGTGACAAAGCAAATGATGAGCCTGGAACTTGTATAGTGACATGTGTGGCTCTGCAGGGGTACACGTAACAAAGAGAAAGCTGTGGTCCGTGCAATTACTGCTGTGCAACTCATAAAAACAAAACCAAGTATCACCGAAAGCATTATTGTGGATAAAAATTACGCCACTGTCACAATCATCACAGATAACACATTGCAACCAACTGTGGTGTAAATCAGTTGCATGGCCCAGTTTTCAGTCTGACTCTCTTCACAGCAGAGTGCAACAGAAAACAAAGCACTTCTGTACACACTACTCTGAACTAACAAAGCCTGATAAGTGTTGAAGAACACATAAGCTATGACTGAATGTTCCCTTGAATGCTGCATGCATGAACATTTATTAATTGTGGAGCACACACCATTTACTCCCATAGCATGAGGTAAGGTGAGACAACGATGACTACTACAGCACAAGGTAAAGGGACTGCAGCAGACACCAGTGACCACCACAGCATGAAGTAAAGGGACTGCAGCAGATACCAGTGACCACCAGAGCATAAAGTAAAGGGACTGCAGCAGACACAAGTAACTAACACAACATGAAATAAAGGGACTGCAGCAGACACCAGTAACTACCACAACATGAAGTAAAGGGACTGCAGCAGACACCAGTGACTACCACAGCATGAAGTAAAGGAGTGCAGCAGACACCAATGACTACCACAGCACAAGGTAAAGGGACTTCAGCAGACACCAGTGACTACCACAGCACAAGGTAAAGGGACTTCAGCAGACACCAGTGATTAGCACAGCACAAAGTAAAGGGACTGCAGCAGACACCAGTGACTAGCACAGCACAAGGTAAAGGGACTGCAGCAGACACCAGTGACTACCACAGCACAAGGTAAAGGGACTGCAGCAGACACCATTGACTACCACAGCACAAGGT
>Ga0123352_10005556_pt1 | contig 19027 bp, 16 predicted proteins | sample TergutLab28metaG_FD_89700 | JGI IMG/M metagenome (GOLD analysis project Ga0123352, IMG submission 89700) | Labiotermes labralis P1 segment gut microbial communities from Petit-Saut dam, French Guiana - Lab288 P1 | ecosystem: Host-associated > Arthropoda: Insects > Digestive system > Gut ... | reverse complement strand
AGGCTGCGGTTACAGTTTTTAGTACTCCTGATGATGGGTGCTGTGACACCCGAAACATGTAGAGTGACTTTGCAGTAAATAAATATCTGCATACTCTTGCATCTGGTTGGATTTTTATTAACACTTAATATAGAAGAGCAATTAAGAATAAATCAAGCGGAAAGGGCTGGGAGACGAAAAAAGAAAATCAGAAAAGAAAGGCAGGAAATCTGAAAACTTCATAACAGTGCAAGTAACATTACTTAAAGAGAAGCTCAGATGATGCAAGGTTAAAAATAACCAGCTACTTCTGGAAACTGTAACTCTGCCCCATTTCTCTGACTCCTTTCAAATTCGATTTCACAAAGTTGATACATGTGTAATGCGTTTGATATAAACACATTTCTCAAGGAATGCACAGGCAGGTGCACTGAAACCTTAAGAAATTACTTGAGATGGGCCCTTTCCTAATGGCTGTTGAAAATTAGGATCCCTAGCTTCTTGAATTCCTCGTGAACGAAATAATGTTTGCGTAACTTTGTTAATGAAGTTTGCATTTTCAATTAATGTACAGTGTTCTTAAGTTGCAGACTGTGTATAATACATTTACAGACTTGATTTAATAAATTTTATGAGCATGAAAGCATAAACCTTCACAAAGCCTCTGTCGAGCAAAGCTGGCTCACTTATAACTAGTCCGAATTCCACCTATTCGAATCTCAGGTGTGTTACTCAATATTTTAACGCAGAACTTTTCATATTTTGGTGAGTCGGCCACATTGAGCGTCATTTTGCCTCCTTGTACTTGACGCAAGCCAAAACCTTGTGTATCCAACATTATCATTTTTCTATCTCATTTTAGCCTTTGTAGTTGAACCGGCATTGTTAAACAACCCAAAACTTACGCGTTCCATCAGTATGTTGACAGCAACAGACGGTCTGGTGTGACGAATTAATGATTGAAGCTCTCCGTTGTGTGGAAGTATCTTGGAGAGTCTTTGTCATGCCTTTGATACCATTCACATTATGTGTAATATAGATTTGCTAATCTTAGTAATTAACCAACTTAATGCACAATATCTTGTTTTGTAATAAGTTTATTATATGCCTCTAAATGTTTCGAGCACTATGTGCTCGTCATTAGGAGGTCAAAATTGTATATTCAGCATCTGGTATCATCACACCTATACGTGGCCGTCCAGTGCACGGGATGGCCACCTAGAGGCATCTAATAAACCTATTATAAAACAAGATTTTGTGCATTAAGTTTCTTAATTACTAATATTATACTCAGATGCACGGTCAGCAAAACATAAAAAAATAGATTTGTTAGTTTACAGACGTGTGAAAAACGTAATGTAAATTTAAACTAAATGCAGTCTCGTCAGAAAACTAGTCTCATTGTCAAATACACGTTGCGAGCGAAATGTAATATAAATTTAGATCTAGAATAGCAGTGCGACTGTAACTGCTTAGGACGTTAAGAAAAATGTAGAGGCTAATGGACATTTTGTTTGAATATTTGAAATGTTCGGTGCGTGAAAATTGTTATGTTGCTTTTTGCAACCAAGTGAACAATTTTTTTTTTTTATTTTCCTATAGCTTTATTCTACACTTTACTGTCTGGAATGCGTATGACAAAGAAAATTCCTTTCACAAATGGAGAAAAATAAAGAACTCGACCGTTGACATAATGTGACTAAAATACTATAATGTTAGGAAAGAATAAGAGAGACAGACTTTAATAAAGGAGGAAACGTAAGAAGAGAAGGAGAAAGCAGGCTGAAGGTGTGGCTGCTTAGTGCAGTGTGCGGTGAAAGTAAACAACAGTGGCAGAAGGCGTCGTTGTTAAAACTGTCCGACATAAAAGACAGCATAATTTTTATCGTTACAACGTTCATTTTGGAATCTACGCAGTTCACTCACACCAACAAATGCACTATTTATTAACTTGGTTAAAAGTTTTAAATTCACATTAAAATACACAATAATATCTCCTCCATTATTTCGGTCTTTAATGACCATCAACAGGGAGCTTTATCTGTACCTAACTAAAGTTTTATTTACGTTAAAACACTCGGTAAAATTACTTCGTTATATAAATTAGCTGATATGGCGTGTGTGTTGTGTGCAGTGTACTGCACACAACACACACGCCACTCTACGACATGCTGCCACATCACGTAATTTATATAACGACGTAATTTTACCGAGTGTTTTAACGTAAATATAACTTTAGTTAGGTACAGATAAAGCTTCCTGTTGATGGTCGTTAAAGACCGAAATAATGGAAGAGAGATATTATTGTGTATTTTAATGTAAATTTAAAACTTTTAACCAAGTCAATAAATAGTGCATTTTTTGGCGAGTGAACTATGTAGACAGTATAACTGTTGTTGAAACTTTGTTTTGTAGACCTGTCTAGCGTTAAGTTATTACTGTCCCTCCATTGCTTATCGAGTTACTGCGTGATTAATACAGACTGACAAACGAACAAAGGTATTCTGACAGGCACTGCGCAGAAAGGCAAGCGCGCCTAAACACATTAAGTAACACTTTAAAAATTTGTGTGCGTAACACACTGATTTTAACAGCAATACAATCGATTTCTATTAACTTGTATTATTTTGCAACCTAGGATATATTAGGCAATATATTGCGTAAACTTCTAGCGGCTGAGGAATCGGAGTACCTGGTGATGATGAGTTGTTCCTGTCCATATTGCCCCGAACAGCTGCGGGGACCTCCCAGCCTTACATATAATAGATACACGTTTAATGTCTCCCATAGAAATCCAACCACTCAACACCGAAGATAAGAGCCTAAAAGTTCGTCAAGAATATAACATCAGCGTAAGGAAGACATCACTTACCAAGCGCAACATTACTGCATAGTTATTAATGTTTTTAACGTTTTAAAGCTTATATATACATATTTTGTAATTAACAACAATACATACGTTTAACCTCCTTCATATGTATCGGTAAAAGTTTTAGAATTAGGTATCCCGATTGTACAATAAGAACAAAACGACACATGCATTTGTACATAGTTTTATCAATAATGTAAGCGTTTGGGATCCCACAGCGCATTTTTAAACATTTTAAGCAAGGATCTATTTTCTCAGAAGGGCCTGAAAATGATTCTATAAGAATCGAAACATGTTGTCCTAATACAATAATAAATATAATACATTTTTTTTAGTTTGACTGACACATCATTGTATATTTATATAATACATACACGTGTTCCTTTACAAGTGATGAAGCAGCTAGGGACGGAAGCTAACAACTCACCTCCGTATAATCCTGAGGTTTAGAACGCTCTGAGATTTTGTCTCCACCTAGTCACATATTTCTGTGGCCGAGTGCCTAACTGAGCACACAGACAACTTATTTTTAAATTACTTTCAAGACATTAGTTTGTGGTGGGGGGTGGTGGCGGCGGGGGTGGCCTCGACACCGATAATAATGTTTGCTCTCCCACTCCTCTCAGAACTGATTCCTTAATTGTGTACATAAATTAAGAACCACCCATAAATAAAACCGGATATTGCGACCTACAAGGCGGGATACAAGTAAAAACTTCCACTGTTTGAAATCTGCATTTGGAGACGGACTACTGTAGAAGCAACGTGTAGTTCGGGCTGAAGTGCCCTAGTAATTCCTTCGTCTGAAACATGAATGACATTAGCAATTTGGATTAACATCATTAAATGGTTCAGTCACTACATCTGAGTACATCAGCTTCGTGGCAGACATGTCAATTTGATCTCAACCACGCCTCCACGTCTATTATTCAAGCTTAGTTACATGTTTGAGTTTCACAGCGTGAGACTCCTTCTGTGATGGGAAAGTTGTCCCGGCAGAGTAAAAATATTCTTAAGGGGTCTTCGAATTTAAATAACGCACTTAAGTAGATATGACGTGGCCGTTCGCTTCAAAAGGCACCTGTTACCGGCAGCCAGAGATGTAAAATGTTTTTTATATGTAGGTATATTGGTAGCTGCGATAAGAGTAATGATTATTTACAATAATGATGGATATCTTCCTGGATGCAGTGGTGGTGGTGGTGATGGTGGCGGCGGCGGCGGCGGCGGCGGCGGCGGTGGTGGTGGTGGTGGTGGTGGTGGGGGCGGTGGTGGTGTTGGTTGTGGAGGCGGCGGCCGCCGCCGCCGCCGTCTTGTTTTATAGTTGCTTCACCTGCAGAGGCTATTCGCGGCTTAGCATTGAGAGGTCCTGTCAATTTTAACGTCGTGACACACAGAAGTTAAATGAGGCGAAAAATATCAGCGCCTCGTATGAGGGCTCAAAACATTTATTTAGAACTCTTGCTCTATTTGGCAGGTGGAATTTTTCTGCAGGTGCGTACCTTTTTTATGATGGTGAGGAAATATGAGTTCTCTAAACTACATGTATGAACATGAAAAGGACAATGTTATTATTATTATTATTATTAATATTATCATTATCGTCATCATTACTTACTGATTATTCCGTCTCATACTTCTTAATTTAATGCATGACTATAACTGTAATATATAATGAGTAAATTTTACTAAGATAATCACGTAAATTTTATGATTTATTTTTCCACTTCTTCAAATAGTTCATCTCATACGTTACTTCTAGGTAGTTGTCCCTTCCTCGGAGTTATACCATAAAAAACGAACTGGCAGAAGTTTAAACTGAGGTGGCAGAATACTTAGATATTCATAGGAAAGATGTGAATATAAATAATTTCAGAATTGCCGGAACATGGTGCAGCCGAAGGGAGTCATTACCGTGTATTTAATTTGTCCGTCCGTCAGAGCATGGAAAGATATGTGAGCTTCATTCGAATTAAATGGCAGTCGTAGGCCTACATAGCGTCGTCGAACTAATAACATTGTGGCAGTTAAGAAATGTTGGCAGACTCCAACATACATGTAACGTGGTATTTCATTTAAAATTATGCGTAGAAAGTGTGATGAAGCCTAAATGAAGGCGAACGTCTACACGAAATCATCTGCGTTTTCCCGGTGTCACAGTAGCAGCGCTAGTTTAGGTTCTGGCCGCGGACTTTGCGCTTTGTACGGGTTCACGTTCTGTATGTAAAACGGAAAGAAATTACCTGCACTGTGAGCTGTGCATGGAACAACAGCGTTAATAATTTTTATGAGTCTCGGTTTTGAAAACGAGCAAGCTCTTTGTTGACAATTTTCGGCAATCGTTATTAGTTACCGAAATTCGGAACTTGATGGATGGATCGACTCTGCGAATTATGTTCAGATATATATGAATACGAATATGAATATATGTGTATATATGAAAATATAGGTCTAGATATGAAGTGTTAGAAAATACGAAAGAATCGATAAGGAACATTTCTTCTGATGGAGCTTGAAGAGAGAACTCGTGTACTCTGCATACAGGAGTAGTGATTCTTTTCGTTTAAACATGAATTCTTTGAGTTGTCTTCCTTAATTTGGACGGCATCACGCGACACTGTTCTACAGCCCGTAAGAGTAGTTTATGTTTCACAAGGGGTTGCCTATTCATCAACATGCCTTCCCTTACCCGACGGTGGTAATCCCAGTGCACAACCCTTTCACCTCCTGGCGAAAATCCGTTTAATTCTGTATTCTAGTTGGAAAACAATTTGCGCTCCTTTCTTCATCAGCATGTTCCTCGTACATTCACGTACAATACCGTCTGAACTGAAAGAGTCGGGGAACAACGATTCGGGCCTACTGCTCATAGAATGATAAACGAAGAAATAATTGATTTAATTAACACACGAACTAAAGCACACATATATTATTTAAAATTCTAAAACTTTTACATTAAAACGCTCCTACGTGTTTCGATCATAAGATCGTTCTCACGGAGCATACACTGTTCCTTGCTAAGGTTAAAGTTTAAAAACACTCAGTGATTAACTTCGTTATGTTAACTTGGTGCTGTAGCAGCATGTCGTATGTTGTGTGTGGGTGGTCGTACGCTGTTGAGAATGAGCCTGGCTATGGATGTACGTCGTGTGCTGCATAGCGTGAGAGTCTGTGTAGCGTGAGTCTCAACGTCTGAGCTTGTTCAGTTAATCCAATAAAAATCATATTCTAACTAAAGTTAAATCACCAATCACTTCATGCCCGAACTTGTAACCTGTGTCTATAGTAAAACCAACCACATGCACCAATGCCTCAAATTTATTTTATATTGGAATAACTCTACATGTTTCGGACGGTCTTTCCGTCCATCATCAGGAGTTCAAGACTGCACATACAGCAACAGGCGTATGTCAAACAGATACTGTTGTCTGCTTGCTAGCAAGCAGACAGCAGTATCTGTTTGACGTATGCCTTTTGCTGTATGTACAGTCGTGAACTTGTGATGATGGACGGAAAGACCGTCCGAAACATGTAGAGTGATATTCCAAAATAAAATAAATTTGAGACATTGGTGCATCTGGTTGGTTTTACTATAGAAATAATATTACGATGCGCGGCCCTATGAACATCAAATTTGTAACCTGCTGTTTTAGGTTATCACACGATCCACCACCTCACTCACACGGCTCTCGTACTCGACTGCCAGCATCAGTCGCCCAATTCTGTTATCTGCTGCTAACCGTTTTTCCGTTTAAAGCTCTCTGTATGCAACCCCTCCTAATCACCATCGGTTTCATGAATGTACGTTTACAGTTTAAATTTAAGACGGACGGTACCGAACTGCCCGCAACTGACGCCAACAATCACTCTGTCTGTCGTACCAACAATGTTCGGCTACAAGTAGAAGATTATATAATTTTAATGTTGGAGTAATAGGAGTAGTCGTAATATTGTAGTAATGCGGGTGGTCAAATGAGAGCGTGGAGTGAGAGACATATATTTAAGGAAGATGAGTACAGACCTTCTAATTATTGTATTTTAATGCCTGGAAGGAGAGAAATTGATTAATATTTGGTTTGTGTTTGCAATTTTGGAACTTGTAGTGAAGTTTGGTAATTTTATACGTATAACATATATATTAATTAATTATATTGTGACAAATTTGTAGTGACTAAGCAGGTTGTGAACCCACCGATGCCACGAATTTGTAGTGCCGGTTGAGCGATGGCAAAGTTTCTAAATATACTAGCCCGAACAGGCACTATGTATTTTGGAAAATTTCAAACACAAACGAAAGGTTAACCAATATCTCTCCTTCCGGGCATTACATCATCAACCGCCTTAAAACTGTAGGCGCCAAACGGTTGACATGAGTCAAGTTCCATATTGAGGCTGCACCAATATTAGGCGCCCTTGTGCAAAATTTAATGGCCCGGACGACCTGGCACAAGTGAATTGTGCCCCCCTGACACAGCTTCTTGTGCAGAACAGACTGGAGCTCAGTAAATAAAAAAAAATATTCCATCCTCCCGCGATATCAACTTTGATCTGTGCAACAGATAGAACAACTTCCGAATGAACTAAGAAACAATTCAATTATCGGAGCAGCAATTATTTCTCACAGGCCGCCGGCGTCCGGTCCAGATATTAATCAGCTGCCGTGCTTCCATTCCAATATTGGTCTGCAGTTTTTGCGGTCGAGTAATTTTGAAATGAATTTCAACTTTAATTTGTTTTTTTACCGAACCACAAGTATTCTCTTTATTAAAATGTGTAAATTATTTGACTTCTGTGGCTGTTGCACGCGTCGTTCGTCTATTTTTCCTGCGGGCTGCTATCACGGTTGTCAAGTGTCATTCGGCATCGCTCTAAACTCTCAGCTGTGTACCCATTATTCACCCCGTACCAGTACTTCAGAACTACCCCAGGTATTTTGATGTACGTACCGTGCATCTTGTACAGTTTATTATCCAGAACAACAAATGCGCAACACATATACACACATATACGTTATATATATATATATATATATATATATATATATATATATTATATTGTGTATGTAAGAGTGAAAATAAAAATAAAGGTAAAGTAAGTCAAAACACAACTAGTTTTATTGGATGTTAATGAAACTACATGTTTCGGCCTACTTGGCCATCATCAGGTTGCAAAGTTCTACGAGACTAAGTATTGTTGTGTGTGGCGGATGTTGAGATCTCATCATCTGGCCAAAAATTATATATATGAGATATAAACTGCGTGTGAGCAGGTACGGCGGTGGGCTACTAATTTCGTCTTATCACATAGTTTGTGGTATTGATGTGAAGGTGGAAGCCCAACCATGGGGGATGTTAAAGAGTGTTTTGCTACTTACATAATAATTTATTTTGTGCCTTATTTGTCTCATGATGGCTTCTTGCTAAGCCGAAACATGTTGCATTAAATCATCTAATATGCCAAAATAGTTGTGAATGGCGGATATTGTCCATCTGTCTCAGGTTCTGGAAAAACGACAAAATTCCACCAGAGCTGTAAGTATGTGTGTGTGTGTGTGTGAGAGAGTGATAGAGGGAGAGAGAGTGTGTGATTTTTACATGAATGAAGGTAATTAATATCGCAATGTTAGCTTGTTCACAATTCAGTTTCATTCTATGGTTTATTGTACACACAGGTCTCTGACGAAGGAACGACACCTTGTCTGATCATTGCTAGCAATAGCTTGTATCGAATCTTAATTTTGCCATGAGTCGGAATCCTTTAATTCTGAATAACTTTATGCTGTGTACTAATTATCAAGTGTCATTCGTGTGATCAGATCAATAAGAATGAGATGGGCGGGGCATTTGTTAAGTATGGGAGACAGGAGAGGTGCACAAAGGGGTTTGGTGGGGAGACCGAGGGAAAGAGACATCTTGGAAGACCAAGCGTAAATGGGAGAATGATATTGAAATGAATCTTCAAGAAGTGGGATGAGGTCATGGAGTGGATTGATCTGGCTCATGATATGGGCAGGTGAATGTGCTGCATGGAGCTAGATATGTAGCCTGAATAACTGTAAGAGGTCAGGGCGCGTGATACCACGCAGGGAATAAGTGTGTGGTATGTACTCCATACTCAGGTTCGAATTTCCACCCTTGTAGGTCATAGCCATGTACCTGTGAATGAAAAATTGTTACGAAAACGTGCCTTTAAAATACAGCGCAGCAGGCTGTGCCGTGACCCATATTACATTATCATTCCGTTCTTTTTCTTGTACATCTATGTAAATTTTACAAAAATCAGAAAGCTTTGTTGTGATTAGAACCAGTTACATTCCAAATTAGACGAACTCGGTCGTACAAACTTGACTCCAGTTCCTAAATGCAAGATGCTGACTGTGTGAGATTTTGATCCTCTGTTGGTCACAAAGTTTTACTATTTTCTGTACACCTGAAGTCCATCACTGTGTCCTCAAAGGTCCAAAATCAGACCCCATCCTCAACCCGTTCAGTACACTCCATCTGTTCATATCCCATTGTTCTAATATCAAGCTTTGTACTGTGTCACCCAAGAGGCGTGTAATTTGCAATTCTTCTAACAAAATTATGTTAGACACTTCTCCATGCTGCATATGCCACCCATCTGTGTGAAGTCCAGGTATCAGAGCCCTTCTTGAGAAGTTCCCCGAATTTTATGGAACCCTGAGGTTTATTACTGCATTCGCAAAAGCTCTTCACTTTCCTTATCCAGAGCCAGATCAATCCAGTCCATGCACCCATTCCACTTCTTGGAGATCCATTTCAATATTATCCTCCCACGCCCAGGACTTTCAAGTGGTCTCTTGCTGTCATATTTCCCCATCAAATCCGAGTAGGCACATCTCTCTCCCCCTTACGTTCTTCTCGCCCCTCCCATCTCATTCTTCTAACACTTATTTAGAATGAGGCTGCATGTTGCACGCTGGACTTTGCAAGTGACACTGCCAGTGGAAAGATGTATAGCCATACAGACCCAGTGGCTGTAATAACAGGAGTGCCACTCTGTTTCATGTGTTGTACAGTGCGAACGGTGTTTAAGCATTAGATTACGCAGATTGAGGTGGCTTTTATGCGGTATTCGTTGGAAATGCAAACTGTGTAGCTAGTAGCAGCCATGGAATAATTTGAATGGGACACTGCTTACGGAACTTCACAGCGTTCATAAATATGGAAGCCCTTATTTATATGGAGAATAGAGTTTTTGTGAGGACGCTGCTGTCTCGTGTCCCCTGAATTATTTTGTTTTGTGTCTTGTGCTGGTAAAGTGGCCGTACTTTTTCTGGTACATAAATTCGAGTCATGTTAAGTGCGCTTGAACTTTTGACATTATACGTGTCGCCTGAACTCTTGTTTCCTTGCTGGACACGATTAGATAACTTCTGGAGGTGGTTTTTTGGCGCGCTGTCAGACGATGATCTTCGTATATACGATGTACAAGTTCGTACAGTTTTCAGGTATCGCTGGTGTTGAGTAATGCAATAAAATGCCTTTCCACGAAAAAGACAATGTGGGAGATCCAAACGTAACGTTAGCGCATTGAGTATGAATTGTGTAGCGTTCGCTAGGTTACATCTAAACGTTTAGTTCTGCTATGATAATGTACTATGATGTTTTATAATTGGGTGTATTTAAGCAAAATCACTGATAACTTATACTGTAAATGTATCGACCTTTTACGAAACACATAATGACTGAAAATATGAGAAATGCTAACGATTTAAAATTAAGTAATAAGCGTAGCCATAATGGCCGATCGCTTGCCCAAGGAAAACACCAAATAAAGATTCAAGTCGCGATATAAGGCTTCCTCCGCTGTGTAAACGATGCATTCTTTCTTCTGGGATGTTACGCATCGTAGATTGGTAGTCAGTTACGGACGTTTCGAGATATCCTATCGGTCCCATCTTCAAGGGTCAAGCAGCTTGGCTGTTGAAGATGGGACGAATGGAGTGTGCCAGAACGTCGGTAACTTACTACCAATCTACGGTGCGTAACATCCCAGAAGAACGAAGATCTCAGGATTCAAATTCTCTGAGAAATGCTGTGTTTTTGGGCGGGTAGGTCCCGATGTTAGTCATAACTTCATGTCGTCGTCCAGCGCGATTTAAACCCAACGCGAAATTGTCAGAGTATTTAAGTGATACGTACAGTACATGATCCTGGGGCTGCAGGGATGCTGTGAGGCTTCGGGAACACGCAGTGGATTTAACGGGAGACAGAAATGTGGGGTGAGCAATCAAAAACATCATTCTGTCACCCCGTAGCACTTCGCCTTATTCGTATATTAAAAACAAATGCCTATTAGAGATTCTGTGACACTTAATTGGAGTTCTTGGCGTATTGCAGTTTCAGTTTTTCCCCCATGGCGCCGCAGCACCTAGTGGACGAGAGCCTCATCATGGAGACTTCACGACCACACTCAGACACTCGGTAGGACTCCTCTGGACGAGTAATCATCAGCCCGTCGCAGAGACCTTTACCTGCACAACACACAACACTTGCAAGAGACACATACCCATGTCTCCGGCGGTATTCGAAACCAAAATCCCAGAAATCGAGCGGCCTCAGACCGACGCCTTAGACCGCGCGGCTACTGGGATCAGCACCAGTTTCGGATAAACAGTGAAACTGACACAAACAGGCATGCGAACAAGCACAAAGACTTCGTAGTTGAAAATATTGTAATTATAAAATTGAATTATGTCTGAGAACACTTGCAACTAAGATAAATAGAGCATTAGGTCGTTGACAGTATAGTATAGTTGACAGTATGCCCACAAGACGCGCCGTGCACATGTAAAGGAGACGCGAAATTGAATATAGTCTATGTCGTGTAACAACAGGAAATTGTATGACGAGCTTTGCAGGGCCAAGAAAGGTGTCGATTGTATTCTGCAGGCTTGTGACGTCATGTTTTGTGGTTACCGGTACGTTTCGAATACTGGCTGCCTCCAACTTCAGATTTAAAAAAAAGCCATATTCGCTTATTCAGAACCATTCACGAGGCTATAGGACGTCACTATACACAAGACAAGTACATTATGTAGAAGGACAAATCACGTGACTAATTGTGACAATAAGTACCAGCAGGTACTATGATTGTGTTACAGGCTGGGCGATCCGTGGTTTTATGTGGCGCCCTTGAATCCTCTTATTCGATTGAAGTCGTGGGCTCTTTTTTCCGGAGATAAATAGGCCGGAGTGTAAATTTGGCCAGTTACCTACATATAATGCCTGTGCAAAGTTATAACTGTGTTCTTGTACGCCTGCGTGGCGTGGGCAAGGAAAGCTCCCCTTTTTTACTTCATTTCAGCATCTTGTGCGTTGCACGTCTTTATGATTTATTACACAAATAAATGAATTTGTATTGGTGGCATATTGTCGAAAAGTTCCGACATTCACGTGGGAATTTTGCATAGCAAGAGCCAAGTACATGACTTTTTTATTTCTACCTGAACAGCTCTTTTATTTCAAGATGGAAGCACGCAATATAGAAACGGACAGAGCGATTTGCAGAAGGAAATTCGTCATAACCTGTTCTTTATTCATTGTTTGTTGCAGGGAAGTAAAGGCTGACACGGTAAAAAAAATATGTCTTTGTCACGTGTAGGGCATAGACTGCTGTCGCAGTACCACACCCACTGCTTTGTACTGGAACTCAAAGTTTAATAGCTTAAAAAATAAAATGTATTTCCTTTCATCCATTATTACGTTTTATTCACTTTGATAAGGCCCAGAACCATCTCGCACTTTCATGAATCAAAGATGGACACCTTAATTGGGTTTGCATGAAACAATAAATCCGGTTCACACACGCCCATTCAACACCCCTACCTCTCCTGCATTCTGTGCCGTCACTTGTTTCCGTTTTCGGCCTTTTTGTTCTAGAAGGGATGGTGTTCATTTGGGTGAAAAAATGTCCTCCCTCTCCGTCCACTCCCGCGGTCCATAAAAAACTGACGGGGTCACATTCTCGGTGAATACGAATGGTAGACAATGGGTTTGATGCAATATATATTTTTATTCTTTCACATTGAATATCATCGGAATAATGGAGTTGAACAATCGTAAATACTCTGACGTCCAAAACGCTTTGATGTCATGGTATCAGTTACTCGTATTTGCTGCTGTACTCTGAGTGTTCAGTTCCCAACGATTCAACATGTCGCTGGTGGTCTGAATCAGTCTATTTGATACCGGATTAGTAGTCCCTGAAAATAGGCGGAACTACGGTTTTAATTGTACCATACAACTCTCATGGACTAGGGCCAGGATATCAGTGAAATCACTACACGGAAGTTCCAACCCCACTTTCCCCAACCAGTGATTAGAGCAAGTAATACGACGAGGGAAGTAATGAGAAATGAGTACAAAACTCCGTTTTGTTGGCCTGGGTGTAGGTCGGAGGGCATGCAGTAAGGCGTTTATATCGGCGTAAGGAGTTTCACTGTGTAGCAGGAATTGAATGGAGCAAAATTTCAGACTTCCTTCGCAGTGCCCATCTTGAAGATGGGACAGATGGACGGTCCCGAAGCGTCGGTAAACAGCTACCAACCTCCGCAGAGCGACATCGTGAAAGCGCAGGCCAGAAATCAATGTGGTTTATTTCTACCGACTCATCTATTCCTAGTACCTGTTTTAGTTTGAACACTTTCGGAGACCTAGCTGTTAATAGGACAGAATTTGGAACACGTTCTCACAAGGAAATGCTTTCTGAGGACGTGAATTCGATTCATTTCGCTCAGGGCTCTATTCACGGCCTCTTCTGAACGCGTCGGGTAACTATCCAGCATTTTCTGAACGTCCGGGCGACTGTTAGGTATTAAAGAAGAATTCTGTCACATGTAATAAGACTTTCCGATTTAAGACACATTCTCTTTCTATTAATACGTCTGTGAAGAGGCCGATGTCAGAGATTGGAACACAGTTTGGTCACCTAGTTACTGGGTTTCATTCGTGGCTTCTTGCTTATCCCCTTGCTCGTCGACGTTCCGGTTTGCTTTCCGTGTTTCTGTCCATTTAAGGGACATAAGGGATAGCACCAGAACGTGGGGTGCCGGGGGAATATTTAGTTTTAAGTATACTTCCTATAAGGAGTTCGTGAAGTGGGACGACAAAATTTTCGCCCCCAACTTTCGCACAGAAGCTGGAGCACACGGGTGATATGCATACACTAGCTGAACTTAGTAACACTGTTGTTCGCAGTATTTCCTTGTGACGTCACAGGGTGTACTGATGCGTATGGAAACGGAAATGTAAAACCTGTAAGGTCATAGGCAAACTCATTTTATTTCAAACACTTGATTTAGTGAAAAAATTAGTTTTTGATAACGCTAGGATAATTTTTTTTTAAAAGTTTTATATTTAATGCTATGGTTAGAAGAGCAAAGTTTTGAAATGTACAAAATTACCTTCAGTAAAAAGACGAAAACTAAGTACAAAATGTGGCATGGTTTGGATGTGAGTTATTGCAGTGTTGTAAACAAATTTGGACTGTAATGTTTGGACGTCCTCTTTTTCGTTATTACTTTTTTGCTTCTATAAAAGAGAACATTATTTTCTTTATAAATAACCCCTTTTCGAAGAGAGTTGATTCTTAGTGTTTAAAGTTTAAAAGAATATTTCCGCAAACAGTGTGCGTAAACTGCTACTCACAAAATTAGTTGGTGAAACGCAGTAGACCTAAGAGCCTCTTGCCATAAAATTGTGGTGCTAAGGTCTCGAAACAAACATTAATTAATAAGCAGTGCCACTCTTATGCTCTTATTTTGTTGTAACAGACGCCATACGAATGAAACTGTTCAAAACAAGATTAAAGAATTACAAAAACGACGAAAATGTTATATGTATTGAGTGGTCTGTGCTACACAGTAAAGAAATTAAATTCCTCCTCATGTTTGTCCTTGTTCTTATAATAATAAAGCTAACAATGTTGAATCGGGTGTGTTTGTAGTAACATCCATTGTGTTGGTTCGGCAGCAGCGCTTCCTGTTGGTTCTATAAAAAAAATTCGCGTTTACTTCCTACGGCAGCATTCACTGTAGATGTTGTAGAATCAGCCGTTACTGGCCGCGGAAACATCTGTTGTTGGGCCCATAAAAATCCTTATCTTTACTGCGTATCAACTGGTATCCTTAAGGTAACACGAGACGCAATGTAGGTATAACGTAATATGCAACCATTGTGGCAGTGGTAAAGCACTAAGTATTACACAATCTGCTTGTGTATTTGTAGCATTACGTGTCCAGCATGCAATGCGCATGCGCCATATTGTCATCTGTGGCCTGCCTCGCTCTATAACACTTTTCCAACTTATAAACGGCACGTATGTCGAAAAAAAAAAGTTATTGAACACAAAATGTGTGTTTTGATTTTCTGTTCAAATTTTGCTGGAAACATTTTTCATTCTAAGAAGAACTGAGCGAGATATGACCAAAAATGTATATTGGTGTTCATATAAAATACCCCTTATTGGTGTCTGATTTTAAAGAAACTTGAATTTTGCCGACTTTTTTTTTTTCGAAAAATACTCAAGTATTAAATTTCATGAAAATCCGTCCAGTGAGAGCCGAGTTGTTGCATGTGGACAGACGGGAGGACGGAAGGACGGACAGACATGACGAAGCTTATAGTCGCGTCTCGCAATTTTGTGAACGTACCTAAAAATCGCTGGTTCTGCAGTAGATTCTGTTGTTGAGTCTGCGATCAATATCTTTCATATATAGGCTTATGCAACATAGACAGGGACATGAGAAGCTCACGTAACGTGTAATATATGTGTAATATCTTTTACATAGCTCCTACATGTTTCGGATTATCTCGCCATCTTCAGGGAGCTGATACCAAAATTTCTTCAAAACACGCAGCAGTAAAATAGGTCACAAAAACTGTACATGTTGTGGTGTCAAAAATGCAAAATTTTACAGGTTTTGTTTAAAGTGATGTATATAAATATAATGTAATATTGGTGAAATAATAATAATAATAATGTAGTTTGTTCAAATGGTTGTGCTGTTAATTTTCTGTGGTTTTTTATTCATCTCCTACCATATAACTTGTACTGAGCGTCTTACGGGGGTCTGCATTCATATTCTGCGTTTTCGAAAGCAACATTATGTACACGAAATGAAGCTAGAACAGTGTAATTCGTCTACTTCACGATACCTTGAGCATTCCCACTGCTCACATTTTTCTGCCCTACCTTTCTGTATCTGCTTGCTACTTCTATTCTTAATCCTCTTCATTCCTCTGCCTCCCTCTTCTTGTGTTGCCATTTGGGTTGTTACAAATCCTCTGTGCTCTTACTTCTTGTCCTAACGTCACTCTAGTTATGGGCTTACATTACAGTAGAGTGCTTATTTTGCTAAATTGGACATTTGTTTCCTTTCCCAGGCAAGTCGCTAGAAATCTACCCAAGACGCCCAGGTTCCCGAAAAAGTACCCCTTAAATTATGCATGATAAAATGAACATTTATTTATTTGAATTACTTTTTTGACTTGTAAATTCAATTGTTTAGGCTTCTTTCCATGAAGTGTATACAACTGAGTTATAATTGGGAATGCCCTGTCTTTGTTTCTCGTGTTTCAGCGGCCAAAATAATTTTATGAGATTTATGTGCAGTCTGATTTTGAACATTCACGCTAAAATTCTTCGAGCGAATTTCCGATTCGGTGCTTAATGTGATCAAATCCAAAATCCAATTTCATGAACCTGGGTTTAAATTTTATCAAGTTTCTCAAAATATGCTCCTAATACGTAAAGACAGATAAGCAGAAAATTGTACTTTGTTATTTCTGATCAGCTAGAGCCACAGATATGTTTCGTGTATAGGAAGAAAATCTGAAGCAATCAATGTATGTAATAAATATATTTCTCGCAAAAACAAGCCTTATGTAAATGTGGGCGGATTCGAATGATTACAATAATTCAGCATTTATAACAGAAGATTTGTTAAAGTTGTTTTCATTTATATGTATAAACTTTCGTTGCAATGTTCTTGCATTCCCTCCGGAAGTTAGCAGGTCCGTCACACATTCGATCCTTTTGAAGTTGTATGCCCCCCTGAATGAAATTTCAGAAGCTTGTCGACCATCGGTCTGTCCAGGTCATCAAAACCTGTATGACTTGAGGCGGTATCTCCTATATGAACTGCCATATTGAACTTGCTTACTGAAAAGCAGTTGAGATGTTAATCATCCTTAATTTGCCTCGTCAGACTTCTGGCTGCAAATAGGTAAAAATTAAAGTTCACTGTACAAGATGCCATGCACATAGGGAAGTAGAGGCATATATCTACTCTTTCTTTGTCTTCGGCGCTAGACAATGATGGTTGGACGTCGCCACGTCCCGGCTACTCTATTCCCGAGAAAGACGCTGTACCCATTGTACAGCATGCTGGCAGGGAACTTCCGGAAGATCTCCTCCCTACCCGGTCTCGAATCCCGAACCGTCCAGCCCGTGGCCATTCGCAGTACACACTATCCCGGCCCTCTTTTGGCTGCAAACAACGATGAAAAATTTCTTTTGCGCGACTCAGTGTTAGCCAAATATTGCAATTTAAAAAAAAAAAAAAAGATTTAGCAGGGTCGAAAATGCACCAACAATGAGGACATCTCTATGTGAGGGATCTTACTTCAGGCTTCGGCCGCTTTGCTCCCGGTGAAGGAGTTTGTAGTACGGGCCGTATGGAAGGCTAAAAACTTCCAAACCTGGTTTGTTTGTGGGAGGTTGTGAGGAATTATTTTCCGCCATTGGGATTTTACCCCCATCGTCCATCTCTTTTTACTGACTCAACAAAAGAGATTATTCTGAAGCAGATTCATAATAAAGGAAGACGTTATTTTAGTGCATATAGAATTTTTATCGGTTGAACCGAATAGAAGACAAGTCCTTACACACAGCGCGCAAATGGAAGGACAATACATGGAAATCATTTTACCCTACAAATCGCATCCCACTTCACTCGAGCAGTTTCGCATGACGGCACGCAGCACAGTGATCGTCGCCTTTGCGGTTTTCCATGGGTTGCGTTCGACGCGTTTCCGTTTAGCGTGTTGCAGTTGATGCAACGTGTTTCTTGTGTTCGCAGACGTTAATCACGTGTAACAAACATTTTTATTTTCAATCAGTGTCGAAGTTTTGCAAGTTAAGCACGCCGACGGGAAGTGACTGGCGACTGTTGTCAAATAAAATAATATTTCTGTATCATATGGCTGTAATAAATGTGGTGTAAAATGTGAAATGCCAGGTTGGCCTTGTGGCGGGATATTTTAAACACAGTGATGGGACTTGGGGTTTCAGAAATGGAGGGAATTGTTGGCGGACTGATCTCCTGTTTCTCACGGTTTAACACATCTGACGTCAAGTACTTTGCTGGAGTTAGAGTGTTTTGCTTCTGCAGAGCTGCGAGACGTTGTGTTTTTGTGGGAACAAAGAGAGTGGCCAATAGGATTATGCGATCAGTGTCCATGTTTGAGAGAAAAAGAAACGAAAAGGCCGGCTAAAAATGGGGTGTGGGGATGGGGGAAGCCCTTGCGCTATACACTGGGTTGGTGTCTCGTGTATTGGAAGAGATGGGATTTCTGAAGCTTACGTCCCGTAATTCCAAAAATATTGTGTCTTGAGCTAGGCCTCCCAAGGGTTTCTCCCTTCGTTACTTTACCCCTGATGCTTCTTGTTCTTGAAACATTCTTGTCTGTTGTAGTGGATGCTGGTGTGTTGGTGTTCTTGAACAGTATGCAGTCTACCCTCTGTCTCTATGAAGCATACAGATGTATCGTCGCAACTATAAATAACAGTACAGTCTGAGTAAAGAGAAGCTCTACGCATAGTCCTTAAAAGTAAGAGACCGGGACCCTTCTTTTACTTCTATGATCCTGATTATCTTACGTAGGCAATAGGTGTGGGTATCAGTCAATAACACAACAATATCTAAAAAGATGTTTAATAAAGGATGAAGTAAACTACATGTTTCGGCCTAATGTGGCCATCATCAGGTTTACATCCGAAAGTATAGTGGTATTGCTTTACAGGATTGGTATGGATATGTCACGATGGTGAGATCTCAGCATCTGTGATGTTTGTTATATGCTATTTATAGGGGGCACAGGGGGGGGGGGGATCTGTAATGTGCGTTATCCTGGGGGTGCAGCTTTAGTATGT
>Ga0123352_10005554_pt1 | contig 19029 bp, 7 predicted proteins | sample TergutLab28metaG_FD_89700 | JGI IMG/M metagenome (GOLD analysis project Ga0123352, IMG submission 89700) | Labiotermes labralis P1 segment gut microbial communities from Petit-Saut dam, French Guiana - Lab288 P1 | ecosystem: Host-associated > Arthropoda: Insects > Digestive system > Gut ... | reverse complement strand
TGAAGAGGAAAATTTTTTTTTTTTTTCCAAACCACCCAACCCCCGCCCCCTTAAAAATGAAACTGGGGGGGGGGGGGGCTTTCTCCAGAAAGCGGCCGGGTCCTAAAGTTAATCACTCGCCTCCTTCTAATGCCAAGGAGCTTTAGAATGAATTGGGGATAAGCCTATAATTTCTGTTTATACCCTTATGGATTACGCAGAGACAAATTTGTCAATATAGAGGATTTTCTCTCTCCTTAACACGAATAAATTAATCCAAATTCCTTATATGTGGGACGAATCTAATTCTATGAAAAAACTAATACACGTGTCTTAATAGCGTATTGTATAAAGGGATGCATTAAACAATTAAAGTCTTTTCTGTGTATGGTGCGATATTTGATTCCAAATATTGTTTGAAGTCATTGTTACTTATTGCTAAACGCCGTTCCTAGTGTGAAAATTACAGGTTGGATCGCGATCTACATGGAAGTAGACATCGTACACATCATTTTGTCTGGCAAATTACATTATATTTCACTCAAACCGTTTGGCGTGACGGAAGACAGCGCGGCGCTGGCCGATGTTCATTATGCCGTGAGTCTTTGTCCACGCATTTCAGTTCACTGTGCAGTTAATATTAGGTTTTAACGCATAATGCTTGAGGAAGGCGCTAGAAATGTTTGCCTTCGGCGCGCAGACACGCGCCACTTCTAAGAAAACGCTTTGACCTAAATTGCTAAATATTAGCCACTCTACATACTGCCATATCCTAGAACACTGCAGTCTTTATCACTGTTTAACCTCAGAACCATAAGAAAAGCATTGTGGGCACAATACACAGTTTTCTCAAAATTAAAGCAGGCAGTACTGAACTGTAGTGCTGTAACTGCTTAGGAATGTACAGATCAATGGCTGGGCAATGAAGTTACGTTGTTTACACAACACGCTGTGATCTAGGAACGCAATTTCTTGTCCGGTTATGTAACTGTTTTGTTACCTTGAAACTGGGCGATCTGAGTGTTTCATCTAAGCTAAATTACTTTCAAAGTCGAATCGCAATAATTGAGGAACTATTAAGTTAGTCCGTTCTGTAACAATACTTCTAACTAATATTTGTGTTTCGTAATTGAAGTTCCCAAAACTGTTACACAGCATTTATTTGAATAAGGCAGTTCAACATTTGACAAGGAAAAATAACTTCTAAGTAATGCTGTGTCGAAATGCTCACTATGTTTGTCAATAACTTGACATAACCTTCATTTTAATGTCTTCCTCTTATTGCTTTGTTTCTTCTTAATATCCTACTGTATTACAGCTGTGCTGGGTTTGCCTGAAATGTTTTGTTGCATGATGGACAATGCTTAAATTTACTAAGGTTACAGATACAAGGACACTTGCCCAGATAAATATTATCTGAAATTGTAACCTAAAGAGTTTTAAGCTTTATACTCTTGTGAATCCGGTAGGATAGATCAATCAGTAAGTTATTATGCTACGGGCTGGACAAGCAAGAAATCTTGGTTCGTTTCCCGGCATGGGCAGAAAATTTTCCGCCGTGTCCCAAACGACACTGAAGCCAACCCAAACTCCCTCTCCGTCAACGAATTGCAGACAGGGCGTGACACTGGTGGTTAACATACACCTAATACTCAAATTGAGAATGTCTGGATATTTGCCTTCAGTGTATTTTACGCATTTATGATATAGTCTTTTCTAAATGTGCCATCCCGTAGTGTGACAATGGTATGAACAAGTAAAATCAATATCAGTCTTAACACGGCTATCATTATTAGACAATAGAGACCGAATGTTTAATTAAGCGACATGTTTCAACTTAAATTACGCCATCTTCAGGCTCTTAAAACACATGGAGGAAAACAGTTTAAAATGATGTAATTAATCGTTGATCAGTGATTAATTATGTATTTATATGTTGGCCACTTCAGTTTATTTTTTTAAGGTTTAAGAACCTGAAATGACCTAATTTAGGCAGAAATATGTTGCTTGATTAGACATATGGACCCTATTGTCTAATGAAGATAGTTAGTTGAGACTGATAATGATTTAACTTCTTCATATTTTGATGCAGTTCTTAATTAATTAAGATTTTTTTTGTAAAGTTGTGGCGTTACAGCATTAAGGTTTCGAGATAGAGCTACAGAGCAGGTTAGTGTGGCGTTAACGCTCTAGCTTACGTTGGATACCTCAATCAGACCACGACTTTTTCCTTCCAGATCCTTCCTATTCATTAGTCACCAACCGTCTAAATAACACCATGGAGCAGTATTTCTTGAGAAGCTAACAGGTCCACAGATAGTGAAGAAAACCCCCGTATTTTATGGAGCGCATAGGTTCATTACGACGTTTACAAGATTCCTCCATCTGTCCCTGCACCGAGCCTGATCAATCCAGTCCACGCCTTCCATCCTATTTCTTGAACCTCCTTTTTCATATTGTCCTCCCGTCTACGCCTAGGTCTCCCAAGTGACTTCTTTCCTTTGGGGTTTCCCAACAAATCAACGATCTTACCCTCAATATTATGTAGAATGTTATACAGTACTCACAGCACTGCCCTATAAACCACAATCGCAGGCAGAGATACTTATGTAAAATGTACGGAGTTATCATCCTCTGTTCCGCGAGAGTTCCCATTTATATACGCTGATGTGAGGCGATGTTGATTCTCATTCAGTATTCGTAATCAAGTCGTAAAACATAATTTCCCCCGTGACAAGCACCACTGCGGTGCAGCACCAAGCGTGAGAATGTAATCAGTGTTGCTCGTACATCACGTGTGTTGGTTTTATGTGACCTTTTTTTTTATCACGAGATCACGTGATAGTTTTTGTTTTGAATCTTGCATTGTGAAAATTGATTATTGAATTTTATTGCCTATTTTGAGTTAGTACCTCAATAAAATGAGTCAATATGATCGTAGCGGGCTTACTTTAAAAATTCCCGTCAGTAAACCGACAACAATGTCATTAGATATTCTCACAGTATTCACTTTGCAAAGTAGTCTTCTGGGATTTGACGCCGTTTAGCCTGGTAAATATTTGCCTGGGGTTTTGGAGGAACCTGCTTCATCGCCACCGTGGACAAGTTAGTTCACGCAGAGCGTTCGTAGATTTCTAAAAATATACGTGGATTCGAGCCCCAGAAGAAGGCAGGTGTTCTAACAAGAACTTACACCACTTTATTTCTCACTCCATGTCTTTCACTGTATAATGATAACTGCCATGATTATAAAATAAAAAGATTTTAAAAGTAGAAAATTATTTTTCATCAAAATTTTTAATATAATTTAAGCCTATGTCAGAAATTTCAGAAACATTTTCAGAGATGAGGATTTCGGTTTTCGGATTTATGACGCTTGTTCAGCATGTGAGTTGACCCCGACGTTACAAAGAAAAGTACTTTCTTTGTTTTCAATGCTGGACTTTGACTTTGAGAATGAACGTAATGGTGAACAAATAACCCGTTGACGCAGAGCCACATTCCAGAAGACAAGGATCCTCAAATACAACGTTGTGAATTCCTCACGGCTTGCACTTCTCCATGTAACTTCAAAGATTTTTTTTTCGGTTGTAGTTGTAACTACTTATATTCCGTATTGTAATTTAATTACGAAGTTTTGCGTTACGTCAAAAGGACTCTGATGACGGTGTATGACTTACGGATGTGATCTTTCTTTGGACTTCATACATCGTGCAGCTTTCAATGTAGTCCTTTGAAAGCTGGATTACTCTGAAAGCTGGAATACATTAAAGGCTGGACTACATTGATAGCTGGACTACATTTAAAGCTGGACTACATTGAAAGCTGGACTGTTTTGAAAACTGGACTAGAGTGAAAGCTGGACTACACTGAGAGCTGGCCTGCTTTTAAAACTGACCTACTTTGAAAGGTAGACTTTTTCGAATGCTGGACTACTTTGAAAGCTAGACTACACTAACAGCTGGACTACTTTGAAAGCTGGACAACATTGATAGCTGAAATATTTTGAAAGCTGGACTACATTGAAAGTTGATCTACTCTGAAAACTGGACTACATTGAAAGCTGGACTACCCTGAAAGATGGACTACATTGACAGCTGGCAATTGTATGAAGTCCAAACGAAGAAGTTCGTCCTTCTTTCGTGTTTTTGCTTATACCCATAAAAATACTATTCATACTTAATAAATGGTTATCACAATATTTAGAATAAATGTTTGGATTTGGTTTAGAAACACTTGGTTGTTGCCAGTTAGATATCATGACCAACTGAAAATAAACTTTCTCATTTAGGGGGAAAAAAGGGAAAAGCAGGTATCAAAAATTCAACTTGCTAATGCGACATGAACCCAATTTTTTAACACACCCGTAAATAAAAAATCAACACAATTAATTTAACTTCTGTCTGTGTATTTTGACTCTTCATTTGAATGCAGGTAACATTTCAATTTACGCCATTAAAACCTTTTTTTTTTTGAACGAAAAGCTGTAACTATACTAACTGCTGTGCTTTAGTATACATACTAATTTAATTCCCGTTTACTTTCTGGACAACCGTTGAAATTCCCAATTTTCCGCCTTAGCTTACCCACTGCCAGTGTCATACACTCGCCTGTTTCTTTGTTCCCCTTCTAGCCCTTAAGAGATGCGTGAAATTCTCTGTCATTCAAGACGTTCACAAACCAAGACTCGCTTGAAACTATCTGTAGCTCTGAATTATAGGAACAAAGACCGACCGTTAGAGGCCTGAGGTACTCATTAGAGCAGTAGTCCCCAAACTGCAGGCCGCGGACTTCCATGGGACAGCGCGGTTCTTTCAAGGCCTCCACGAATCTACATAGCTTCACAAGAAGGCTTGGTCCACGTCTCAGGGCTTTGTTTCTTCTGTTACCATTTCGTATTTTTTAATGAATCGAGTGTGAATTAATCTATAACAGCTACTAATGGAGACAGAACAGCGCAATCGGTACATTTTCCAGAATACTCGCTGGGCGATACGGGGCTTCATTTCAGGCGGGGCCAGTGATTTGTCTCATCAAAACGTCCAGACCCATTCTGGGGCCCATCCAGCCTCTTATTCAATCCGTAATGGAGGTTCCGTCCTCGGCAATAAAGCAACCGTAGTCTTAAGTTCATCACTCACCTGCATCTAGTACCTAGGTTAAGAATGAGTGGAGCTATATCTCCTCTCCGGATGTTATACCTTCATGCCTCATACAGGGACAAATTAGATTTACCCTGACTTTTTTTAGTAATTTTTTAAGCATATATTTTTTCTTAAATGGGGCACGCGGTGGCATAGCTGGTTGAGGAACTGCGCTAAAAGCCTAAAGGTTGCGGTTTCGATTCCTGATGTACTACTGGAATTCTTCATTGACCTAATCTTTCCGGCCGCACGATGGCCCTGGGGTCGACTGAGCCTCAACCAGAAATGAGTACCATGAATATTTCCTGGGGGTAAAGCCGGTTAATGCTTAGGGCTGACAAACTTACCACCTTCATGTTCCGATTGTCTTGAAATATGAGAGTCTAAACCCCCTGGATCCTCAGACGCTGTCCAGACCTTTACCTTTCGTATTTACTCGAATAAAGGGGCCTAAAATAATATTACTAACACGTGGGAGAGTCTGCATAATTTTTTGAAAATAACACCGGGCCTTCATATATGAAAGTGTGGCAGCAATTGCAAAAACGTTTACAATTGTGTTACTGGCCAGTATCGATATGAATTATCGATTATTTAAATTTCGCATGACTGCCACATACACTGCATGGAACACACTTTAACAAGGAAGACTGTGTTGAATTTAATTTAAAATTTTTAGATGGATTTTATGGGTCTAAAACTACCCTTAGTATTGAATAAGAACAGTTTATTACATATTAACTCCGCGCTAAAATGTCTGCTTCGAAAAATAGTTATCTTACGAGCACAGAGCACTGCCATGATGTATTTCTCACATACACACCGACGCAAACGTATTAAGAATCGCACGAAATATAACATTATATCGGTGGTTGATAAACCCCTATATAAAACAAATTGTACCTTTTACAGTGATTGTATTCGGAAAACTGCAAGGAAGAGAAGCCTTGGGAGACCTAGACGCAGACGGGATGATTGTAATAATAACGTGTATAAATAATGTATGGGACGAATAGAAATATGCATAGGTTAGGATGTCGAAGCCTGCAGGGAAGACACCACTTTGAAGACCTAGATGGAGAAGGGATGATAATATTGAAACGGGTCTTAACTAAGTAGACGGGAGGGCGTTGCTTTGATCACCTGGTTCATGACAGGGTCACGTGGCGGGCTGCTGTGAACACGGTAATGAGCTTCGTTTTAGATATAATCCTGGTAATTTTTTTACTATCTAAGAAACTATTAGCTTCTCAAGAGGGACTTCCCTAATGCAGTTAAATTTGTTAATTCAATATAGTATCCAATACATTTTAAACGGGTCGTAGAGCGTCGTTTTTGTCGGTAAAAACACACATCGTATTGTCTAGAAAGATGAAGCATCTTATAGCCGTCAAGGAACCGGATGTGGTCTGTTTTCGGGCTGATGACTTATCACAAAGCTCAAGAGAGAGAGAGAGGGGGGGTAGAGGGGAGGAACTTAGAAGGATAAACGTTTCAATAATTTTTGTGTGGCCATTCCCATATTTAGCGTGTAAAAATCTCCTGCCATTAGCCTTATATTGCAGCAGTTCGGCACAACAGGTAGGCCATCCCATTTTGGACGAGGGTCGCGGGGCTCTGCAACTTAGTGGGGATGCTTCAGAAAATAAGTAAACAAAATTAACAACAGCACGAAAAATAACTTAGAAATTTTGAAGCCTTGACCGCATCCAAAGATGTCAAAGTCTGATAAATGCCATGGAGAGTGTCAATAACAGGGATAGATGGTGGAAGTTACCAAATTATATCGAACTGCGAGGAAGAAATGGAAGGCATGTCTTTAACTGAAACAGGGTAAAAAAAATTTGCAAATCAAATGAATAGAATTCTCTCTCTGTCTCTGTCTCTCTCTCTCTCTCTGTTGTTATTTTCTCCCTCACATCCTAAACATTTTAGGGCGCAGTTCAAGAAACCCAAAAGGTTCATTTTACCAAATTTTCGTTCATGCATAATCCGAAGGAAGCACGATTATCGACACAACGTAACACGGAAGATGACTTGATACTAAAGCAGCACCGCTGTGCCAACCTCAAATCTCACATAAATTACAAATGTTTGAAGACAGGCAATAATTTATTATAGGTTACACGGAAAATGTAACAAATAGCTTAACGTCTGTAAGCTTATCAGAAACTGCGCCTCCTGTGGTAAGTTTGTTAGTCATCCTGTCGCAAATTCGAGGGAGTGATTGGTTTGTCACATATGAAGACTTTTTTATGAGGCCATTCAGTTTAAAGTATTCAGCGAAGTCTTCTTTGGACCTGTTTAGACCACAAATGAACAATGTTCATTTGAAGAGTTTGGGAACAACAAATTAACGATTTCAGCTTCTCACAGTAGTGAATAAATAGGATTATGGTCTTCTGAAAAATGACACCGTCAAGTTTTGTAGACAGGTACAAAGTTATGTTATGAAAATGGAATGAATAGGTTTCTACAAAATTTGTACCTACCTACGAGACAAAAAGAATCGCTTTCCACATGACCAATGACATAGAGGCTTGTAATTCTAGGCGCCTTCGCAAAGTTGAGGAAGGGCCTATTATCTTCGTCACATCCTTCTGTTATTTTGCCCGTCCATCTGTCTGCATGTATCAGAGCGGCTTTCGTTGAACGGATATCCGTGAAATTTTATGGAAATGTGTGAAGAAAATCCAAATGTTGTTAAAATAGGGCGAAACTACCTGGCAGTTTACATTAAGATCTAAGTACGTTTTTATTCTTGTCGCCGGTTACATTATATCGCCATAAAAGCGCTCTGTTTGAAACGGTATCAGGCTATTAGGACAGCCAAGTAGGTATAAACATTAGGCGAACGCGCCACACTCTTGCTTTGTACGTACATTGCGTGCCCTGTATAACCACATGTTTTGTGTCTGTTAAATTTTCATTAACAAGCACGCAGAATGTTGAGTCATACTGTCACTACAGCTGTTTAAAGACCACGGTAATTATATGTACCACATGTTCTAATATTAGGGATTTTTTCCCACACATCTTATATTATGAACTTATGATTCTCAACATAAACACCTGTTTTTTCCTAAACGGCATTAATTTTCTTTTCTTTGTGATGGATACTGACCCGTGTTCTCTGTGACGCAGAAATTGAACTTAATAAATAAACAAATAAATAAATGTATATATATATATATGTATATATATATGATATGGTTAGACGTTAGTCACCGGTGTGTTATGTGCTTAATGAATAGTGCCCGTGACACTTTGTCGACAGAAAATTTTGTGAAACTTTTTTTCGCCTGATTTTATATGCAGTATTTGCATGAAGGCAGCTACGTAGTTGCCAGCACCTGAACAAAGTCATCGTGTCCTCTATCGCATTACCACATGCCGATGTCGCTAATGTATCACCTTACTCGAGTTCTCACGGTCATCGTGTTTGTGTTGTCGGAGGTAATACATTAGAAATCAGAAAGGCAGCAGCGTGCTGAATATTAAGTGATTTAAACTTGTTAGTGGGACTACCAGATACAGAGGAGATTGGGCTACTGCCTGGAGGGTTCAGGGTTCAAATCCCGGCAAAGGAAATAGAGTTTTTTTCTTTTCCACAATGTCCTGACTGGCTCTGAGGTCCACCTAGCCTCCTCTTCCTTGGGTATCACTACCCTTCCGCCAGAGGTAAATCGGTAGAAATATCTTGTTGCCCTGTGACCTCCATACAATGCTGAGGTTAAGAATTAGTGGAGCTATACCTCCACTCATCATATACGCCTTCATGGAGTGGACAGGGACAACTTTATCTTTGCCATGTAGAAATAACATTGTTTCAGTTGTAAGTTAAAAACACATATTAGACATTAAGATAAGCCTTTTAAAGGAAACAGTGACTGGAAGGAAATTAAACTTAGTGAAGTTGGAAAAAATTATATTAAAACGGATGTTAAAAATTAAGACCTGTGGTAGCGTAGTCGGTAAATAACTAGCCTGCAGCATTGAGCGAGGATTCATATTTTGATTCCTGACAGGGTTAAGAGGGTTTTCTTTTCTTCAAAGAGATGAAACGTGCTCCGGGACCCACCGAGTCTGCTATTCAGTAGGTACTGGGGGCGCCTTCGTAAGGTAAAAAGCAGCCGATACGTGAAGCTGAACATTCAGGTCCAACAAGTACTGACAAAGTATGTAACTCCTCTTTCCAAATACATTCATGGCGTGAATAAAGATAAATTTATATTACTTGTTAAACAAACGTGGAGTAAGAATTTAGATTGCATTCATGTGCCTTCATATAGGGTCCATTGGTGAGATTTTTAAAGGTTAGAAAAAAAACCACAGGGTCCCGTAAAGACCACGAATTGCGTTGTTTACTGAGAGAGCTTTACAAGTGTATTCTGAGCAAGGACTCTGCTTCATGGATTTAATTAATTTGTTAATTACATAGTTTTAAGACAACAAATGAATATGTGGAATATTTTCGCAGAAATGATAATTCCTTCGTAGATTATGTTACATTTTTGAGTTCCTAAATCCCTGTTTCAGTATAACGTTAGTGATTTATGGACACATTCTTGAAGCTAACAAGTAATATCATAAGATCCCGAAACATTATTTGTAATGAGCCTTTGTATATGTAATTCACCTACACCTGAGTCCAGCAAATAACGTGATTCGTGAACAGCTTATTTAAAACTAAATAGACTTTTCAACAAACGTTGATGCAAACATTTGACATTACACTTAAACGAAATATGATTCGGAATTAAAGGCCAGTATTTCGATTTAAGGGACCTGAAGTGCCATTCACTGCTGTCACATGAGCCCACGTTTTCGAGTGGGCGTTTCGAAACGTTTTTTAACTCACATGAAAACAAACATTCTACACAGTTTAACCAAGACCAACACAAATAAATTTATGTGGGACGGGATATATTTGTTTCGTCATTTCATATACGCATTTCTACCCCTGTCCAGCTCATATTATTACGGAATTGGGGCACAATATGAGAAGTTGAGCACACTACAGGCTTAACTCCGCCGTATCAACCATCTGTCCCATACTTTGCGAAGTCACTAAATTTGAGCTGGGAATCGCCCATTATCTTAACGCAGCTTTGTCACAATGGTTTTCTTCTTAACTACTTTTTCATAATTGTTTTTTTTGCATTATTATTTTCCTCTCATAGCTTCAAGATTGCAGTAGATCATACAGTAACAGGAATGGCAGCTTTTTTTTGCTGTTGCTGTACTCAGTATGCCTCTGTCTTCTCAGCATAATGTAATTTGATCAAGACAGGCAGTGTACGTATGACGTAACATTGAGGTGCTACGTGCAGCCATTGTTGTAGCGGAAAAGCAATAAGTATTACACAAGGCGTGTGTGTGTGTGTCTTTATCCTTAGGTGTCCAGCATGCAGTGAGCTTGCGCCGTATTGCCATCTGTGGCCTGTCCGCTATTCAATATTTTTCCACATTATCTCGTAAACGTTACGATTTTCGAAAAAAGAAAAAAAGTTATTGAAAACAAAATGTGCGTTTTGATTTTCAGTACAACTTCGTCTGAAACGCCTCATTTTAAGAAAAACTGAGCGAAATGTGATGGAAAATAGGAATAGTCTCCATGTAATGTGCCTGTTATTCTTGTTCGATTTTGATGAAACTTGAATTTCTCGACAATCTTCCGAAAAATACTGAAATATCAGATTTCATAAAAATCCATCCAGTGGTAGCCGAGTTGTTCCTGCGGACGGACAGACATGACGAAGCTAAGAGTCACTTTCGGAAATTTGCGAACGCGCTTAAAATTGGATGAATCAGTAATTTGGAGATAACGCTGTCTGCGTGTACTCCATGAAGACGTATGGGGGAGTGGAGGTGTACGAGTAGTCCCACTTATTTTTAAGCTCCGTGCTAGGTGGAGGTGAGTGGTCATTTTCAGACCTCGGGCGCATAAACCTCTTTGCCCATTTAATAGGAAACTGGGTAGGTCCCAGGACCTTTATGGGTTCTTTGGAGAAGAAAAAAGTCTCCCTTCCCTGCCAGAAATCTAATCCCGCTTCCTTGGTCTTCAGGGTCGTGGCAGTTTTCATGAAGCTTACCTACTGAGCTATCCCGGCTCCGTAATATTTAGGTATCATATTTTCAAGAATTTTTTTTAAACAATGGCTGTAACACAATTGCAAGTAACACGAATCGCGTCTTCAGATAGTTGGTTTTTATTTTTGTTTTCGAAAATGACTTGGGTGGAAGCTGAAATTTTTTGTTTCGTAAAGTTTGGTTCCACTCTCTTGTGCGCCTTTCGGAGTAATCTGTTTTTAAGCACGTTCGCAAGATTGCGAAAAGCAACTATTGGTTTCGTCATGTCTGTCCGTCCGCATAGAACAACTCTGCTCCCACTGGACGGATTTTCATGAAACTTTATATTTGATTATTTTTCGATAGTCTTTCGAGAATATGGAAGTTTCATTAAAATCTGATAAATAACAGGTATTTTTATTTGAAGACTAATATACATTTTTTATCATATCTCGGTCAATTCTTCTTAGAGTGAGAAATGTTTTAGACAAACTTTGTAGAGAAAATCAAAAGACATTTGTTAGTAACTTTTTTTCTAAAATCGTGCCGTTCATGAGGCGACGTGGAAAAAAATTAGTAGAACTGCACAGGGCAAGTTTAGAAAATCGCAGCTTTTTCTGAAACCCAAAGGATCATTGCCGTTTTTTACAAGTCTGCCAAGGCCGGATAACCGATGCTTTAAAGGTCTAAATTTCACGATTTTCTAACGCGAAAACAAAAAAGATTTAACCGAAATGGATACCAAAGAAACTAGTCCCACACAGTCTGAAACGCGGTTAAAGTAGCGGCTACGTGACAGTTTTATCGCCCAATTCAATTAGAGCGTCTTAGATGTCCCATCAATTACGACACGAAGACGTGGTTACATTTGCATAGACGCTCATTAAATGTAATCCACACTGCCACTGCTGTAACTGGTCATTTTTTATTTAATGTGTTTTCGGGTTTATTTTGTGTGTGTTCTCTAAAAGTGACACTTCTAATGAGACTTGAATCAGGTCCAAGGCCCCATGTAGTTCTGGCAGTAATAATACGGACATCGGCATTTGCTGGCCATTGTTGTGGCCCGCCTTGAAGCAAGTGGATGTATTTCATGTACATGATAATTAAAATTGTATCTTCAAGGTCGCATTAGGTTATTACTGTAGTGGCCCTTCTACAACTGCGTCAAATGTTTGTCTTTACAGTTTAGCCGAATAACTTTAAAGCTTATCGGTTACTTTAACGTTAAAAAAATTCTACATTGTGCCCACAAATTGCATTTGTGTATTTTGTATGGTTTTCAGACCAGCGATTGTTTCCCTGCATTGCTTTACATAGTTGGTTTTAAAGAGAGATGGAGTGTCTGAAGAATAAAAACCCTACTACATGCCAATAATTATTTTATTTTATTGTAATTCTTATGGGCTCAACATGTTTCGGGCACTACTATGCCCATTATCAGGAGCTTGCGACTATAATGTTGATTACCACATTGGTCGTTTCGTTCTTAGTTTGCTGTTAGGCTGGAGTAGTGTCCGGGCTGCAGGCTAAAGCCTGCAGCCCGGACACTACTCCAGCCTAACAGCACCTAAACTCCAACCTACAGCAAACCAAGAACGAAACGACCAATGTGGTAATCAACATCATAGCGCAAGCTCCTGATGATGGGCATAGTAGTGCCCGAAACATGTTGAGCCCATAAGAAGTACAATACAATAAAATAATTAGTGGCATCTAGTTGGTTTTTCATTTTTCATTTATCAAAATGATGCACGGTCCAATAAACATCAGAGATGGAATGTGTTTACTGCGTGGTCCGAACTGAATCATTATATTTTGGTTATTTTAATGATAATCTCCGAATTTTAAGGCGAAACTACGCCTTATTAGTTGACTAGAGGAGCTTCCGAACTGTTCTCTTAAGCGGTAGACACACATATCATAATTTGTACTCAGATTTCTATGTTGTTGTTGTTGTTGTTGTGAAACTAATAAATATAAGTAGCCCCATATACTTCCATACTTGTGTAATTCTGTGTTCCATCCATCTCATCCGTCTTTTTTTTTTTCTAGGATCATAAATTTAATAACACTTAGTGAAGTTAAGAATTAAGAAATTTCTCATTTTGTTACTTGATTCCACCTCTGTCTTTCTACTATATCTTAAATTCATGTATTATCCAAATTTTATTCCTCTTTAGCGTAGTAAGTAGATAATTTCCAATGTATGCTGTAAGAAACAAATTCACACACAGAAATGCGCATAAATTTAAATTCCAGAAGAGTTATTACTGAAGTTAATTTTCTATTATTCGGCCATGATTCAGGAAACATATCTGTAAATACAAAAGTAGTGCTGATATTCTTTTCAAAGACCGTTTAATACATACGTAAAATAATTTTTGGACTTTATATTATGCACTATATATTACATACATTACATATCATACAACGAGATTTTACAATTTTTTTTACAAAACAAAGTAAAAAAAGTTTGTGAGATCTCACAATTTTGAAAACATACGTATGTGTATTTACTTATGTTTTAAATCACGTATTTTAGTCCTTACGGACCGAAACATGTAGCATTTATAGCCGATATTATTAAATTTGTTTTATATTTGATGGAAATATATCCAGTATTAATATGTCACAGAACAACGGGATGCATTCCATTTAAAATCTGACCTTTTACCGAATTGCATGAAAATTAGCTAATTTACGGTGTTTCACAAATAACTACATGTACTTTGTGTGGGTAATACACGATTAAAACAGGTGTTAAGGCCAGAAGACAAAATATATTCGTGCAGTCTGAAGACCACTACAGGGATCATATTTTACTCGTTGATTCCGGCTTCAATTAAAGTCCCACTACGGGTCACTGCATGTGTCTTTATCGATATAATATGATCCATGTTGTAATGGATAACGAATATCTGAGCTGCATAATTGCTCACATGAAACATTATTTTCCTGAATATTCCATGTGCAGGTTTGGTAAACAAGAGAGCGGGCGCCAATAACAAATTAGATATAGCTATGCGTAGCACACCTGCAAGCCCCCGGGCACCCAATAAAACTTGTTGATGAACAAAACTTGCTTCAGCTCGTTGGAACTTGGCTGTGAGCTACCCTGCGTGGTCATTGAAATGATGATAGCGTGGAAAACTTTGCCTGCCATTCAGTCGCCTGGGTTTCGTTTCGGTACTTAATGCATTTACTGGAAATGAAAAGAAAAGATTTGAGTTTAACACACCGGCAAATATGAGGGTTATGGTTTTTCCGGATATTTAGTATTTACTTTTATGGTTGTTGAGAAAAAGTCATTTTGGACCGTGTCTGTCAAATATAATCCGTATTTTACTTCCAGCATAAATCAAAGGTTAACCTTTTCTAAAAAAAATGATATAACAAAAATCTGTGCGACAACATAGTCTTGACTACGCTCCTGTGCAGAGAAATATGTACCGCCGCTCAAGATAAAATATTGTTACACAGTAGAACCCCTCTTACCCGGATATGCAGAAAATCCGGATAATTGGATTTCTCTTGGAAAGTAGGTTACATTGGCAGTTTGATGTTCGCCGCTGTTACTATTGACACTACAGTATGTAGCTGCGTCTAGACCTTTCGACCACGCTTGATTTGAAACTGTAAAAGCCGTAACACTGTACTGTCCTTGATCCGATAACCGATAATTTCATGGCCAGGTAGTTTTGTAGAATTCTCTACAAATTTGCCCGAAGGGCCAAACCGATCCGGATAACCAAAGTCCGAATAAGTGGAGATCTACTGTATTTCCATATCAGTGACGTCAATGTCAGATTTTTCCCGAGTTATGTTACTGTCCCGGTTAAAGTTTCCCCTTATCTTGTCAAGTGTGTAGTGGATGGTTTTACCAAAGCGTGGCATGTCTTTCTTGAAACCAGCACTAATTACTTACGTCTCCTTTTACCCTCACAAAGACACGACTAGTATAATCGAGTTCTGGGGTTTCCCCTAGCGTGATAATGCGCTGTTTTCTTCTCGCCTCCTAGCAACGCCACTATTTTGGGCTTCGTCCAGAGCGCTGGGTTCCCCCCTCAATAGCTAAGGCACTATTTGAGGTTTCCCTCTACCGGCCGATTTTCCCGTGTGGATTGACGGCATCTGCATTACGATTATGTGACGCTATTATATCGATATTATTTTCATTTAGCATCAAATAAGCTAGATCCTTTGTTTTCTTTTTAAAGCCGATAAGGATGGAACGAAAGAAAAGCAGAAGAGTGATGAGTAGTACTGTAAAAAATTAAATGACGTCATTGAGGTCTGAGGTTATCACATTTGTAGGGATATCATGTCACAGAATTAGGTAAAATACTGCTAGACTATGTGCCGATAGTTTGAAACAAATCTTTACAGTAATCTCTCGGTAAGCGAACATTTGGTTTACGAATTTTAGCTTATATGAAATGCACAAATTATCACCGCTTTTTTTGTTTTATCTTGCGAGCCATTTCTGTCTTATACGCGCTCTTTGTCTCGAAAACTGATCGTTGTTCCCGGCTGTTTCTCTTGGCTGTCGTCGGTTTTCGAATCTTCATGAATGCGACAAAAGCCACGGCTTCCCTAAGTGGTCTGCTGAGAAGATGAAGCATCGTCACTTCTCTCATTCTTCTCGTAGCTCTGTTCGCCTTTGCCGGGTTAATCATTTCACGTCAGTAACGTCTTAAGGAATTTACATGAATCATATTTATAATAAGGACGATGCTTAATTTTCTGCATTTTCAATCCAACTTTAGTGATGCAATATTGTTTGTGCATAGGGTTAATGGCTAAGAATGCTGTTTAAATAAATTGATTGAACATTTTTGTGCGTCTTGTTTCAATAGTCGGTTGGCGTTCCGTATGCACTCCAGTTTTCCTCTGTATGTAACCTGCACCTCACTTAAGTCTAAAAGTTCAGTTACCATCATGTGTTGTTCAAGTGGTACATATTTAGCTTTTTGTCTTCTCTTTGTAGTTAAAACTCAAGGTTTCGGAAGGTGGCTTTGTCTCCAAAATCGGGTAAGTCAGGTTAGGTTATCCATCTAACGGACCGATAGTGTCGCCTTCTTTAAAAGCACTTTTCTTGGCCTTTAAGATAGCAGTATTCTTTCTTTCGAATTTTTTCTTCTCCTTGCCCGAGCTGTCAGTTCTGTGCTGACCATTTCTGTTGGTCTCTACTTGGCCTTATCACTCGTCCCATCCTATGGGTCTGAGTGACCATCTTCAATGTAACCTCTCTATGTAACCCTAAAGCAGCATCACGCAAATCTGTTCAGTATTGAGATGGAGTGAACGTATTTCTTCATAGCACTGGTTGCCACCAATAAGAGTATATGACGTCATAAGACAGAAGTACACGATTAATAGACTGCTTCTAACATATTTCAAAAAGTAAATACAATGGTTGTTTATTAGTTGTGAGTAAATAATTTGAACTACTATTTCAAAAATGGAACTTGTGATTATTTGACTTGAAATAACCTACTGCCCTCTCTGCCAAAATTTGCACTGCCTTTGAAAACCCCAAAATTCTCTGGTCGTACTACGTGGAGGACGCGGAACTTGGGATGTAATTTTCCCTGGTTTGGTATAAAACACTCGATTTGTTTAAAATCTAAAATACACGTGAGGCTGCTGGATGGAAACATGATACATTTTTTGTTAGTTTGAAACGAATAATATTAAAATCTATTTTGTACTGAGTTTGTTCCCGGAATAAACTATTGCACCCTTCTGAAAGTTTATGAAAATTTGTAAGCTTTACGAATCACCTAACGTCCGATTAAAATTCTGTTTTATCCTCCCTGAAATGTAAACAAAGACCAAAGATTTGTAAGACTTTTTGTTTAAAAATTGAAATTTTTTATATCAGGACGCTAAAGAAATACTCCTAGACAATCTGTCTAAATACGAACTAAACAACTTCAAATAAACTTAATATATCTGCTGACAAATTAAATTAATTGTATGGTAATATGTCAAGCATCAAATTGAAACCTAATATATATTCTTAATTCATTAATATGTGTTTTGAGGCAGTGTCTGAATTATTTGTTACCACATTTTGAAACTGTTTGTATGATTTTAAGTGCCTGCTTTTATTTATTCTCTTCCTCGTAAGTTCGTGACCGAGAATGCGGGCAATAGCATTCTCATAACTTTCGTACCTACCTAGAGTTTTGCACGACACCCCATTATGGTGTATCCTAATACTGGTATCTGTCGCTATGAGAAAGCCACAACTCACGTGTGGAACTACTCGTATGAAACACTCTTCCACAACTTTTGCATGTTGTAAGGTCCAAATATTCCTCCCACAATAGGCTATACATAATAAAACCGTTAATCTTTTGCAGTTTGTCCGTTCGGTTGATATTTTGACAGTGTCTTTATAACGCCGACAGACGGTGAAATTTCGTTCACGGTAGGTACATAATATCCTCTTTAGACTTACGGTCTTCACAAGCGATGTGAAGTGATGCTGCGAAATACGTGACGTCACCGTCATCTTGTTGGCCAAAACAAAAAAAAAAGAAAACTGGCGTATCAGGTTTATTTTGACGTCGCATTCTTCTGGCTTCATTAAATGTACGCATATTGTCGTGGTTGCTTTACATTGTAACACTGACACGAGAATGGAGCCCATAACCTGCTCATAATTAAAAAATGAAGCTATCGTCTGCTGATAAATACAGAATAGAGCCTATGGTCTGCTGATAACTAGAGAATGGAGCCTATAATTCGCTGATAAATTGAGAATGAAAAATCTATAGTCTGTTGATAAATAGAGAATGAAGCCTATAATGTACTTTATAATAGAGAATAATGTCTACAGTCTGTTGATAAATGTAGAAAACAGCCTATGGTATACTGACACATAGAGTGCACAGCCTATGTGCTGCTGACAAATATTATGTAAATTTGGGTTATGAAGAAGATAATGGCACAACGGAAATCGGGATACAATCAGACTGGCTGCATATGTGCTAATTCGTCAATTAAACGGACATGGGCTAGACGACTGGGGTTCGATTCCAGGTTAGACGTACATTTTTGTTTGGCCATCTTAATTAGACCTTCCCTGGGGCCAAACCAGTCGCCTATTAAAGAGGACCTTTAGTACTTTCACAAAGCACATGCCAGCCAGAAGGTGATGCTGCTCACTGCACCCCATGTACAGCCGAGCTTAAGAATATTTGCACATTTTCTTTACATTCATTGTTCCGTGCATCATTATAATTGTTCCAAAATAATTACCAACAAGATGACACTTATGGAGTATCCTTTATTTCACGGTTAGTCGTCCTTCACTCTACATGTTTCGAGCTTCAGGGAGCTCATCATCAGGAGTTCACTTTTTTACACTGTACAGGCAGTCTCTGGCATACTGTGTACTGTAACATGTAATGTTTATCTTTAGTTATCTCTAAAATATTATTTGACCATTACAATTTTTTATAAAAGGTTTATTAAAACTAAATACCTTCTGTGGTTAAAAGTTATAGTATAAAAATATAGTAATCAACTGTCTGTTAAAATTTTTTAGGAAAATACAATGTTTTTGTTTACTTACATCTTTTGCTGTATTCACCCGTTCTCCTACGAGTTCTGTTCCCGACTGTTTGTGTGTCACAGGTGGTTGACCGGATTACGTAACTTAGCAGGTGGGTGAGTTTCTGTAGTTTTCCGTGTGTTGATGATCGATTCTTACGTATATCTGTGGTTGTACTCTGTTATTAACGCGAATAGTGGATTACGTTCTCCGTGTTTTTGTTCCGGTATTAGGTTTCCTTCTTTATGGGTGGTTTGAATCAGTAAT
>Ga0123352_10005553_pt1 | contig 19029 bp, 12 predicted proteins | sample TergutLab28metaG_FD_89700 | JGI IMG/M metagenome (GOLD analysis project Ga0123352, IMG submission 89700) | Labiotermes labralis P1 segment gut microbial communities from Petit-Saut dam, French Guiana - Lab288 P1 | ecosystem: Host-associated > Arthropoda: Insects > Digestive system > Gut ... | reverse complement strand
GGAACCCGAAGGTTCATTACCGTACTCACAAGCGTCCGCCACCTGTCCCTATCCTGGGCCAGCCCAATCCAGTCCATATACCCACATCCCACCTCCTGGAGATCCATCCTAATATTATCCACCTATCTACGCCTAGGTCTCCCCATTGGTGTCCTTCCTTCCGGTTTCCCCACCAAGAACCTATACACCCCCCTTTCCTCACCCATACGCGCCACATGTCCAGCCCAGGTATAAATTAGATAAGAATATTAAAGTGTATGAAAAATATGACGTGATTGTAAGCAGTGAATGCAACTGACTCAAGGAAAGAACCAGAATTGGTGAACACGGAAATAAAAAATCGGACTGTAAAACAGGTGGAAATTTGTTAGTTATCTAGCTGAGCAATTATTGGCTTGTCGCGATCAATGAGTAACTGACTATACACCGCAGTATAAGGTTTACGAGTGTATAACACTTTGCCAGAAATTTGAACATTGCCAATCCTGTTATTGTTGGCAAACTGCTGGGCTGCACTCAAAGTTTGTGGCTTCCTTCTTGTTTCTTTTTCCCCCGATAAGTAATTTAATATGTCTTATTCCTCTATGATTTTTAGTACTCGCTTTTCAGACGGGAAGTTCAGTGTGTATTTCACACTACCTAAGATTTTACCTCATATACTAATAAGTTATATTAAAGGAAGTCAGGTATTCTTATAAGGTCTATTTAAACGTAAAATTTGTGACCCTGTGTGAAATGTCTCCAACGCTGGTTTTGCCTCAAGCTTTCATACCACCGCCTCTTTATAAGCAGTGAGTGTTGATACTGGCGAAGTTGGAATGGTGTATATAATAAACTTTGCGAAAATATTTCCATTACTTTCAGACTAATTAAAATCGACACGTTCGAAGAACAACCTATGCACGTGTATAAGATAGTGCATTTGAATACCGTGTTGCCACGTGATATAAATAAAGTAAACTAAAACGTCTGTAATATTTTAGTATTTTGTCGATAACTTTAAACAAATACAGATCTTCCCAGTACTTATTCATATTCGCCTTGGTGTTGCCGGATATTTTAAAATAGAAATGAGATATTTTGCACCTTAGAATCTGTATCAAACATATAGCAGCCTTATAAGTCAAGAGAGCAATAATTATGGCATAGTTCTGTGAACAGTACCGTTTGCTTTTCCAATAAGTCCCAGTCGTCCTGTTTCACTACAGACCGCGCTGTCGTGGGGATCACTGAAATTCAACACAGTACAGAAACCTGTTACCTGTTACCGTTCCACTGCTAATTACAAACGACTTCTGTTTCAAGTGGAGAGCGGTGCGAATTTAACGTTATGTGAACCTTCCATTTGAACTATGTATTGAAGTTTTCTTCTGCTGGATTGTAATCATGATACTTGTTACTCAGGTATATACATTACGTATTTATTTGTAGGCTAAAAAGTAGAGGTTCCAAGGCTCTCTGCAGATAGTATTATTTATGTTATTGGGTGACAGGAGTAACATTTTGTTGCTAACATTTTTGAAAGCCTGCTTGATTTCTAGCGCCGATATTTACTGCACGTACAGTCGTTCAAAATTTATATGTTTTTGTTTGCAAACCGGGATGAGTGCTGTAGAGCAGGCATCATCATCATCATCATCATCATCATCACCACCACCACCACCACCATCCGTTGTGAAGCAGCAGTGCTTCTGTGAGCGGGCTAGTAGTTTGTACACGACCTAGGAGTAGATTCCGCCTTCTGTTGGACATTTAACAAGTTGTATTATGGATGCAAAAAGGCAAGAACGGAAAGAATTACTGTAAAGAAGAAATAAATAAAGAAAAAGAGTGACAGAAGGCGGAAAGGAAGACAGGTGGAGGAAGGAAGGTAAAGAAATTAGTGGAGAAGAAGACAGAGGAAGAAAGAGAGAAAGAAACAAGTTTAAAGGGCAGGTTGTCTGACAAAGGATATTTTAAAAATGGAGGAATGAAGGAGAAAAGAAAACTGTTAGAGTTAGCTACGATGGAAAAGAGTGAATTAACCCACACAAATGGTTTTCGCACATCAACTATTTCAGCTTGGACGGAGCTGACAATTCATTCACATGCCGTGGAACAATATTGACACTACGAGAGAGTGTTGTGGCCGAAGTTGATGGTGCCACAGTGAGCAAACTGTCCACACGCATATGACCAATTGACTCTTATACTCACACTTTTGATATCAATATTGGTAAACTGAACATGCGATAACTCCGCGATGAAGTCATCATTTGGATACTAAATGCGACTTTTAGTTCTTGGGGTTCTACCGTGCATGAGGTTTCTCGTTCCGCGCAAGTCAAATCTGCCTGCTATTCGAATCGTCCTTTAATGTTTCGCAAGAACATTGCATCCACCGTGTGTTGTTCCACAGCTTCCACATCTACTGCTGCAGATGTCAAGACCGAATGGAAGTTTGTGTGATTATCTCTGCCCACGGATGACACTTGTGGAAATTAATTAAATACTTGCATGACCCAAGGTGAAGGTTGCTTCTTTTGTAAATGAGACAAGAAATAACTAAGTAGACCACGTAACTAAAGTCACTGCAAAACCTTGATGGAATCACTCTTGTAGGAAATCGGCCGTATGGTGTCCCTGAGAAAGAAAGTTTTAGTAGTAAAAAGGAAGTGAGAATTTTCTATCCTGTAGGTGTATACGGTGCGTTTCACCGGAAATTTGGTAGATTGTTTCCAGACAACAATAATAACAAAAGGGCAAATGGAACCATCTCCAAATTATTCAGAAAATACCTGAGCAACGTACCTGGAAAGCACAAGGTCAAGGAGCTAGAGAAAATAGCCATATTGAACACTGTACACACACATCGGAAATACTAATATAAGAATACAAGGCGTTTATCGTGGAAAATAGCACCACATGTGCCATATGTTATAACCACAGAAGGCTGCAAATTTATAGCCCCCAGAAACATAGTCTGTTTCAGATCAAAAAAATTGTAAATACGCTGCATAAAAGTGATTAATAATAGTGAGAACAATAATAATAATTTAATTCAAAACTGCTTGGCTGGAGCCAAATTGCCACTTCAGCTACTGTCATATTTCATTATGCAGAAGCATGTGAAATGCATCGGATTGAGGATGAGACCGCCACTGGCCAAGCAAACATTTAAATATAAAATTCGAAATTTCGTTTTAACCAACACTCCAGCCCGCCACTGGAAACGATTCCGTGCTGATTCCATCTACCTTTCACATCGCAAAACTGTTTCCCTGAGATCCATATTTATGCCAACTTCCACACTTCTTGTCTGCAAGTGGCAAGGTGTGTCACCACAAAAATAATATATATTTCTCATCTCCCACTTCAATAATGCTTGCCCAACTTACAGTGAATTCTTGTGCAGGATGACATAGAAAAGCAAGGATTGTCGAAGGCGAATTCGAGCCTAAGACCTCACCACTTCTGTGACGTAACATCGCGCGACAACTGGCTCGGCTGTCTCATACAGACGGCATGATACAAAATACTTTTGCCTCCATTGCAATAAGGAATAATGGTAGACATTAAAGACACTTGACAGAAGCCGTAATAGAGGGAGCTAAGGATAGGGTGTGCGTGCGAGTGTGTGTGTGAGACAGAGACAGAAAGAGAAAGAGAGAGACAAGGAAAGAGAATGGGGGAGGTACGAGATTGACAACATGAAGACCAAAGGGTGGGGACTTTTTTTTACTACGGTGCGTCAGCAGAAACTGACGCCGGGGGATGAAGTCTGTTGAATCCACTTGAAGAATGGGTGTTAGGTTAAAGCTGGAAAATAAGTGTCTGTGCAGAAATTGGCCAGTGCTACGGTTAGATAAACAGGGCCCACTGTACCGACGTATCACATTTCTAAAAGCAGCCTCTATTTCTCTTCCCTTAAAGCCTAGGGCTTAGTGTATGTACCTTCAGGGTTAAATCTGAAAAATATGCTCCTTTTCCCATATAACTTATTTACTTGTTCCGCATGGTCCTCAAAATAAACAACAGTAATTTCCATCTTACACGACTGAGAAGCATAGTGTTCTCTGTGAGGTTCGAACTGAACCTTCGTGTAAAGTGTACATTACGTTTTCAATACTAATAGCTGTGTCATTTTTACAGGATTCTAAACGATAGACTAAATTAATAAGTTCTGACCTAAATAATGATTAATTTGTATTGTGTTTTTATAGAGGCTCTAAATAGTAAAAACTATAGGTAAAGAGTGTGACATGCTGTACCTATGGTTGTTACTGAATAATACAAAATAAAGAATTAAAACGAAGAAGTCGTCGCCTATTTTAACGCATTTTTTCTACGTTTTCCTGGAGGGAACGAGTAAAACTACGAAATGATCAGGTAGGATATTCGGTGTAAGGGCTAAGACAGGAACGGTCAGTGATCACTACCGTCGAGTAGACTTTTTTGTTGCTGTTTGTTTGTACTTATACTTTCTTAGGCTGCGTCGAGCAGAAGTCTGCAAGTCCTTCCGAAACGTAGGCAAATATTTACCAAACGACACGGCATCAAATTGCAGAAGATTTTTTTTTAAATCCTAATTAGCACCGCTATGCTAAACTCACATATTTCCTAGTAATGTTGTTGATGGCCGGGGTAATTCAAGCAGTGCGAGCCGACTACCAGTACTTACCCTTTCACACCACATCCAGAGTCGCTCTTGGACACCCTCCGATCCGCCTACCTACTGGGCGCCGAAATTTCGCTCGGCTGGAAAGATTGGAGTGGAAATCTTCGACTATCCTGCCGACAGCAGAAGGCATGGAACTCCCTTTCTCCTCCTTTCATACAGGTTCATGGTGTGGAGTTTAGGCACAGGCACAATTTACCATTATCTTTAAGTGTTATTGCTGCCGGCATGTGCTCTTTCTTTACTCATTTTCGACAGCAGGGTCAGAGTCCTGTGTATAAAGTGTCTCGCTGTAAAATCTTCTTCGTCCCATTTCCTGAACCCACATACTCTCCTAGCGATTCTTACCATAAATTTAGGGTTAAGTCTTCGCCCTCCTAGCATATTACGCGCCGTAGGTCGGTAGATTTTTACCTACCTTCCGAGGCAATACACCATTTATATCTTCAAGGGTTCTGGCGATCTTCTTGGACTGAGTGTTCTTTTAACATGGGTCTAACATGTTTGTCCCGAAACGTCGGTATTCAACTAACAACCCACGCCGCTAGCGTTCCAGAAGACCGACAGCCTCAACTGCGTCAGGCGTTTGCCTGACAAATCGAGAATTCAGTTTTCTAACGTCCGTCTGTATTTGGCCGTATCTGCGCTCTACACTTGAGTATTGTGCATGGGAAAGCTGGTGTCTGTTTCAAAATTTGAGTTGCTTAAAGTCAGTGGTATTGCGCACTGAAAATGAATAAGAGAATTTTTGCAACAATCCAAAGAATTTATTTTTCGAACGGAAACGAAAATCTCTTTTATGTATAACATGGCCTAATGAATTCTTTAAGCAGTTCTACAGACTGACGTTTTAGGTTAGTAAGTCATTTACAACAGACGTTTGTTAGGCCTAATTCATTTTACGTTTATGAAAGGTATTCGTCCTATCACGTTAATGAAATTTCCATCTGATCGGAGTTTCATGACGAATTGTGTATTTCAGCTGACAAGAAAGAACGAATATAATTTTTAGTAAAACATATTTTTAAAACGGAACAACGTAACTGACCCCTGGGTCTCATTCAGTCTTCTTACATAAAATTGTTCTTTCAGTTGCTTGTATGCTTATATTTTCAGGAAAAGAGTTAAAATTATTATAAAACTATTCTCCTCAAACTTAATAAAATTAATTGCAAACAAAGTGACACTAGATGACACCCAAAATCTATAGTTTCAGTTTTCGTGTCATAGCAATAAATACATAATTAATATATTTGTGACATAGCCGTAACATTTTTGCCCATGTTCGGCTGGGTTTTACTTGTGACGTAAATTTAGACTAGAAAATTTTAACGTTGTTGGGGATTTGTTTTGGGTTATTATTTTCGCGATTTCGTAACAGTAAAACTCTGTGTATTGTATTATTATTCATATTGCCATAACAATGTGGGGGGAACAGTTGTGGAAAGGAAGGTAGACAAAAGGATCAAGAAAATGTGGAAACATTATTGGATTTCAATAGTACTTTGAAGACAAATGATCCTCTTGAAAATATACTTGACGGTGTGGTAAAGCTTGGTATGGTCTTACCAAGCAAGATCATACTGTTATAGAGGGAGGTACAGGAAAGAGGCCGGATAGAATTTAATGTTATTCAATAGAAGAGTTGTGAACTACACTGCAAAGAAGACAAAAAACACAAATGTGGTATTTGTGGAAGTTCTCGAGAGGCAGGACAAGCTGCTGATGAGCAGGAGGGTTGGGGGGCATGAAGCTAAAACTTCACTGGGCTCGTGACGAGATGTGACGTGTCTCATATTGGTGTTGCTGACACAACATCTGTGCTGAGGAAGAAGTACACAATCCACAGTCAATACATATATCCTAGAGGAGAGAAGAGGGTTTCGCTTATTGGTGCCAAATGTTTGCAATAATCTTGTTAGTACAGTATAGCCTCCCTTTTTTAGCTTAAAACCCAGAAGGACAAAGGTACTTAACACACAGTGAATGCCTCGATTCTATAGTTGAGAATAAAAATGTAGCCTCATTAATAAAATCCGCAAATGTCTTTCATCAAATTAACACGGTATTACGGAGCAAAAGTTATGTTATTAAATTATGTTAAATATGTAGCATATGCCCCCATATACGGTGTTGAAGTTAACATCGCTCAACAGAACAGAATCTACTCCACATCACACTTTCTCGTTGTGTATTAGGATGCAGTTCCATTCAAGTTTCAGTAATGACTATAGCGAGTCCCTGTCACCACTCCATGGTGCTTTTTCGACTTGCGGATGGAGGAACGGCTTCCAATATAGACGGTAGCTGCAGATATATTGAATAAGCAGTCACGTATAGCCGACAAGGTGTGGTCCTCCAGTTTGAGGTTTGGGCGAGGTGCTAACATCTCCTCACCGTAAAAACTGGAAGTTTTGCGAAACGAATGGTGAAGGGGCTAGGTGCATACAGGGTTTTGTTAGAGAAACCTGGGTGACAGAGACCACTTTAAAGATCCAGGTGTATATGGGAGGATAAAATTAATATGGATCTTCAGGAAGTGGTATGTGGGGCGTGGACTGGATTGATGTGGATCAGGACAAGGACAGGTGGCGAGAACTTGTAAAGGGGATAATGAACCTTCGGGTTCCATAAAATGAGGGGGAATTTCTTGACAAGCTGAGAAAAAGGTAGCTTCTCAAGAACAACTCTGCTCTATAGAATAAGTAAGCAAAGATTTTTTGACTGAAAAATACCATCTTGTATTTATGCCCAGAATTTTATTCTTTGAAGTTGGAAGGCTAAAATTTGGTCTTCCCATTGTTCAATTTTAAGACCCTTGTTTTTCAGGATATACGTGTCTATATTCAGTTACTCGTACAGGAAGAAACTTACATGCAATAGTAACTTGTTAGATGTTTGAGAGTATGGGCCATGTAACAATGGTATAGTGTGTTCATATGTGTCGAACACTACTGAATCATTCTGTTAGCGGAAATGTAATGTACGGACTCTTCCAAGTTAAAAAAAAACTAATTTTCCTGTCACCACGTTTCTGTCAGCCTATGAACAACGGCCCTAGACCCTATATCATAAAAACAAAATACATGTTGAAGGAAAGTATAAACAGGGGGCCCTGCTGTTTCGGGTTTGGAACAATATATTAGTCGAATCCCGCGGGAATGCCTCTCGTGTGGGTATGACAGTCCCTATTCATGTGGCAATTTCTTCTCTTCAAGCCTTGGCACCTTACACGTCACGTGACACGCATGAAAACTACCGACTTCGGTACTGGGGCGACACCGCCCTCGGTGCGTCCAAGTCCAAACGACAGATTGGCGAATTTGTTCCCTCCCTTTAGAAACCACCATTCCCCTGCCACAAGTCCAGCTCTCCGTTCCGCCATGTTACTGTGCGAACGGAACGAAGATGTTCAAACTGACGTTAACAATACCGCAATCACTCACCCCTCAATATTTTCTGTTTTGATGACACATTCACATCCCCCTTGCTACCCCATAAGATGGGGATGGTAGGGCTTACATATGGATAAAATAAATCCCGTAAGGGATGATGGGATCTATGTGCTCTCTCTCGCTAAAGCCACTGAATTATATTAGGATTACTCCACATATCTTTTAGACCTTCTTAGATTAATGGCATTGCTACATAGAAGACAGCCTATTCTCATCTTCAAATATGGCTTGTCCTATTACAACAGAAGTCCATATATATTGGACAAGGACAACCTTATATCTCAGCTGATTGAAAAAAAAAACTTCTGTCGGCTGTGTGGAAAGTCTGATTTGTTGGATGACACCCGCTAGTTGGCTTCGAAATCCTGTTTTGTTTGCAGCGTTTGAATATTCATTTGACCAAAAGAAAGTAGAACGTAGTTTTGGAACAACCAGAAAATATTTTATCATCTCCGTTCGTCTCTGTAACACAGTATTTACGATAAGCGTACCCTTAAAACGCAATGTGCATGAGTTATCACACTTTCACTGGAAACTTTATTACCTACCATTTCGTGCTTTTTATATTTAAAATATAATTCTCTCACATGAAATCACTCAGGAAGAGGTAAATAATTAATTATTACGGATGTACAAAAAACAGCTTTATTCCTTTTCTTAAAACGGTGTCGCGATATTGACAGAGAAGTGAAAGATTTCTAACTGCGAAGTAGAATTTTTTTAGAAAAACTTCTATTGAATGCAGCTAGGTGAAAGAAAGATAATTTAAAAAATACTAATAGTTCCATTGATCTAATTGGTTCACATAAAAATTATGGCGGTATAAAGCCATATATTTATTGATCAGTCAATATTCCTTTACACACATGGACGATAACCCTGGTGACTCGGTTTCATGATCAATGTTCTTAAGAAACTTTAACGTGTTTACACCCTTTATGTGTGTTGCCATAAGTTTATCTCTTACACTGTTAATATGTCGTACCTAATTCCTTCAATGTTCGAATTTTCAGAAATAAATATAGAACATTTTATTATCCAGACCAACAATTGCACAACAAACACACACAGATATATATATATATATATATATATATATATATATATATACATATAAACAATATTTTATGTAACGAAAGTATTAAGTCTGGATAATAAAGTGTACAAGTTGCACAGTACATACATGAAAATATAGAACATGATTCTGTTAGAGGATCTTAGTAAATTTAGGAATTTTTAAACCCTTATATCTATCCATATTACAAAATCAGGTATCTGAGTTTGCGTAAAATTTTAAGTTTTTCTTGTCTATCAATACACATAAGCTGCAAACTGGTAGGATTATTGTATTGTAATTGTTTGTTTTCTACGTATATAAAAAGTGAGCCGGGTAGTTTAGTTTACACAACTGTGTTTTCGACCGGAAAATCACGGTTCAATTTCCGGCTGGAGTGTTGATTTTATCATCTCATATCACTAGAACTGCCCCAGCCTCTTGTGCGATGGTACCGGAATATCTTTCCCCCGTGCTAAAGCTACTAAGGTCTACAAATAGCGAAATGCATCCATCAGTTCCGAAGGTTATTCTTGATGTGAGCATTCTAACCACGGAACACCTTTACGTTTACCTTCCAGACAGAACAAGAGAAAATAAAATTGTCTGGAGAATTACCACAAAGGAGTCTAAAGAACTTAAGTCTCCTGCTCGTACAAGCAAAGGGCAGCCATAGAGATCGTGTCAAATAAATCATATGGCACTGGACGACAAACTCTGCCGCAATCAAAAAGCTTATTAATTACACGCAAGAATATTTACAAGGCGTATCGGCGTCATGCTACAATGTAAAGCGACGACAAAATGAAAAACACCTCCTCACCAAAATAGCCTGACATTTCTCCCCTTTATGGGGCGGGGTTAAAAATTGCAAGATAAGGAAATGGAAAGGGGAAAGGTTTGTGTTTTGAATATATTTCTGTCGGCAGCAAGTGTAGGCAGTGTTTCAACCGATCATAAATCCAAACATACCGGAAGAATATGAGTCCTTTCGCTGTAAAATGCACAGAAATAAGGCGTGAAGACGCATATTCTCTTTCAAGTTATGTTTTGTGAGAGGCTAAAATAGCAGTGAAAAGATGAAAAGAACCAACCAAGCTTCCCTTCTTGCGATCAAGTATTAGGTCGACATTTTGTGAAAAGCACGAAGTGAGGTTAGGGAAAGTGTATCTCAAATGCTGGTCCTTGGGGACGTACACTGCATACAATGCGACCTGACGGCAGAGCAAGATGGAACCTAAAGACTACCTCCAGGTGGTCCATTGATTATCCGAGTCGTAACGTTGCTGAACTTTCGAGAGGGAATTCTGAGAGACCTACCGCGTTGAACATAAATGCGTGTGAAATAATTACGATATATATTTGTTTATTCTAATTTTCTGTCCTATATGTTAGTTAAATGAATTCTGTCATACTAGGTTAGTCTTGTGATTTATCCTCTTTATTCGGTTTTTTTTACTAATTTTATATTGGGGGACCGCAGTAGCACAGTGGTTAAGGTGCTGTGCTACAAATCGGAAGGTCGCTGGTTCAGTCCCAGCTGGTGTCAGTGGATTTTTCATTGACATGAAATCCTTCTGATCGCATTATGGCCCTGGAGCCGACTCAGCCTCTAACATAAATGTGTATCAGGAGCATTTTCTGGTGGTAAAGGCGGCCGGTGTTTAAGGTTGACAACCTTTACACCATCCTGTGCCGTTGTCATGCAATCTAGGAACCTTAACTTCCCGGAACCCTCTGAGCCACTCCAGGCTTTTAAAGGGACTGCTTTACCTGTTTTTTTACCTATTTTATGTTCCGTTATACATGTATTTACGTAATTTATTTATGTGCACGTGCCAACTTTGTAAATGGCCATTAGGCTGTTGAGTCAGCACATAAATAACTGCACGAAAGAAAGAGGTGAATTAATTCTGAACCTAACGATTAGTTGGTTACTTGTGAACGTGGAACTTGCACTTCTACATTAAAAAAAGTGCATCTTATTGAGTAGTTCAGTTAATTTTAACATATGAAGAAGGGTTTTGCTCCTTGGATCTAGACTTCGTTTATATCTATTGAATTCAATTCAATTATTATTTGACTTATTGCTGTCATTGTTAATTCTCAATATATTCTTTAGTAGCAGAGTTTTATGATCACGGTAATGAATATGTTTGTTGCATAAATGGCAGGAAATATGTTGAAGGAATAAATGTTTATATTAAATTATTCCGACATTGTTGACGGAATATTAACCTTCTCAAGAAGGACTATATTCCATAGAGTTGGATCTAGTTTATTTATTTATTATTATTATTATTATTATTACCAACATAGTGATTTGATTAAGTGTCGTACGATAAATGTTTACTCGTTGCCATGTAAAGAAACTGCGAAGTGCCCCGAACTGTGTTCTTTGTAAAATTCAGTAATACATTATCCTGTCAACGTTTGCTGGCGTAGAACAAGTCTCTGTTAGTATTCCTTCGGGGATTATCTAACACTAATTGCAAAACAGAATTACTTTGAACTTTGTGCACTTTATTTTGGTACAGTATTGCTTTATTTATCCTGGTAAGTGTACGACTAACCCTACAATTTTTTATTTTTCATTAAATTTTGTTGAAAGGTTTATTACAGTTTGTTACGTGGTACAGAAATACGTAACCGACAAGTGAATCTATTGTTTTAATCATGTATCGTTGGTGTTTGGTGTTTTTGCTATTTCTTGTGTTGTCGTCGTCTTTGTTTTTGTTGTTGATACGGCTATTATTGTTGATATGTATGTAATTATTAGCTCCAGACTTGGTTCGGAAAGACTTGAGAATATTCAGAGAGAACATACTTAGTTTCTCTATCAGTTTATTAATCTACCTTTCTAAAGAATTCATTGTGTTCACTACAGTTTCTCTCATTTTACCTATGATTTGTAAGGTTTCCTCTTGCTTTCTGTTATGTTTATCTCTTTCTTTTTATGTGTTCTGTGTATTAATTCTGATTTTGTAATTCACAGTTGTGCTGTAATTAAGTTAGTTGAGCTCTATGTTCACTTACATATCAGTGTCATGGGTTCTGGCGTATTCATTATAATCACGCGTAGACGTGTTTTTTGTTAAATGTGATGTCAAATTCTGAGCTTTCGGTTTGCCTTGTACTTTGCTGTGTCTCGAATTTGCTTGCTGTCGTCTTGTTCTTGTGCTGTCTTTGTTATCCGTGTAGAATGCTGGCTCATTGCAATGTTATTTATTGATACATGTTCTAATTGTAATGATATTACTGGGCTTTATAGTCGTATTCTTTAATATTGTCTTGTTTATTTACGTTTGTGTGATTTATTTGTGCTGTTTCTGTAAGTAGCCTCTCGGCTGTTGATTCAGCACGTTAATAATGATTTTTTCATCATTACCAATATCATTATCATCATTATTATCACCGTAACCATCTGTATATACTGCACGTTTCTTATATCGCTGTCCTGAGCACCACACTTGTCACTGGAAGTCCCGACGGACTCAAGCTTTCTATATGATAAACCTGCCTTACTCGTTCTAGCGATAAATGAAAACTCTGTATAATTAATACAATTCGTCCTTCAACTCATAACATTCTGTATCTTGAAAAGTGATAATGATAGTAGAGTAACGTAGACACAAAACTTCTCGTTTTAGAAACATAAAGCTTGGAGACATTAGTAATTTTGTTGTTACGAGTTTGTATATACATGGACTTGAGTCCAAGTCCGATTTCCCTTCATTATTTTCAGTAATTCATGTCACACTTCGGGTAACTCACAGCTCGGAATTAATCCTAGCGTTATTTCTAGCGCAGGTGTTTATGTCGCACAGACAGTTCCTATCACGCTTGGGGAAAACCCGACTATCTATTATAGAGCCGTTACTAGGATACGGGGAATATGCAAACTATTCATTGGAGCAATACCTGCAGGGGAACGGTAGTCTAATACAAACGTGTTCGATTAATGGCCTCGGGATGTACAACTGCCTTAACAATCAACATAGCAAAAGTACTTGTACACAGTATTTGTACGTGAAATGTGTCACATCGGCTGCATGTGCAGCATATTTATGGCATTCGGATGTCATCGTTTGGGTCCTTCATGTTGTACATAAAATGTACGAAAACAATAGATTCCTGAAGATCAGGTAACTAATATTTTCAAAGTGAAATGTTTGTTCCTCGCAGATAACATTTCAGCGCAGTACAAATATTAACCATTTTATGTCTGCTTAGGGAAAGAATCGATATTATCCTCAAAATATGCAAACTAATTACATGCTGTGGGAAAAATGCCGAATTGTTTACTGTTAGAGCAGATGGCATCTGCTCATACATAAGAGGTAATAAAGGCTTTGCTTTGAAAAGTTAATTACAAATTAAAAGGAAACATCGATCATGGCCATTCTTGAGTGAGAGCGCAGCAGCTGAGAGAATAATGCAGTTTGGAATTGCTACGTATTGTTAAGTACAAGAACGGTTCTCGTCTGCTGCGCCTGGTACAGAGCAGATGGTTTACATTCCAGAGATCCTAGATTTTTAAAAGTCTGCTCTAACACTGGCTATCTGGACGGAGGGTTTTGTGGGCTTTCTCATTCCCTCCAGTCAGACGTGTAGATGATGTCTCATAAAGGGTTGACCGCGTCTGCGTGTTTCCGAAATAATTATCCAATAACCATGGCCTTTGTAAAATATATTAATAAATGAATAGCTTTAAATCTAATACATTTGTACTCATTATGCAAAAAAAAATACATTGAAAAAACACAAAATCTGCCAAATTACAAGTTAAGACGCATAATTTTAGTCACGCCAGTAATTACGAAGATGACATGTACAAATCAAGGAATATGAGGGGTTAGTGCAAGTAGCAAGCATGGAAGCGTTGGTAAATGCATACAAGGAATTAGTGCCAAAACTTGAACGGTAGAGGCTACTTTGGATGTCAAGTCCTTTGTGAGAGGATAACCTTAAATTGGATCCTGAAAAAATAGTTTACAGAATGATTTAAATGTGTTTATCTTGCTGAGAACTGGAAAGAGTGGCGAGATGTTGCAAACGTCGTATCGTTCTTCTTTGGCTTCCATAGAAATATAATATTTATCTTCCAGGAACATGCACCGCGGGATTTAGGTTCTTAGAGAACTCGTTTCAGAGATCAAAGAGGCTGAATTCAGTACTAGCAAATGAATGTTATGTAAACGTTAGACTAAAAAAAGGAGTAATGTGGAAATGAACACCATTTATACTTTGTTGCTGATCGGACGTTCACCTTTGCTTTCGAAGTATTGTGCCATAAACAAGCAGTCAACGTGTCATCGATGGAGGAGTGGGAAGGGTTGGAGTGGGAGGAGTGAGATGCAACGACACTATGGAACACGACGCTGCTGATGACGTGGTGTGGATAACAAAAGAGCAGCCTTCGCGACATGAAGGCTGTGTTAGTGCTTAATGATAGTCGAATACCTGAAGTCGACGATGCGTTCACTCGCACGTGGGAGAAAGTTTTTGATACTCCGAGTGTATCTGGCTGCCTGTTTTTGTAAAGTTTCCTTGTGTATCCAAGTGATTTCCGCTATAATGCCATACAAATGAACAGTGTCTCATCTCTTAACCTAGTTTCCCATTACGCATTCTTAATTTTCCACGCTAAATAACACCTGTATTTAAGATTAATTTTTGGCCAGAAAATGACCCCGTGTATTTTAGATAGACAGGCACAAATATTTCTGATGAACGTGCTGTATCTATTTTTAAAACACTGTGTTTTAAGTCGTGACATCTGAACGCACAAACGATGCGGACCAAACAAGACGTTCGGTGCAAAGTACTGTAGCGCCTTGTAGAGAACACTTTATTTTATTTTATATCATTTCATTTTATATATTTCATGTATGTTGGTAGTCTTATAGGGACGGCTGGGTGCATCTCCCAGCTGAGCAAACAGGAAGTCCAGATCACCTATCATTCACATAGCAACAGCAAATAGTTGAAGCTGCAGAAAACTGTTGCTAGGTGAATGCAGGAAATGCTGACTGTGGCTTAGTAGTGTGGTGTGTTTTTGAGAAGCGACGAGAGAGTGTCTTGGTTGAAACTTCGGTAACGACGGACGTGGAAGCAGAGAAGGAACAAATTTTATAAAATTTGTGCTTTGTTGCTCGTCATTGTACCAGGTAAGCACGGTTAGGTTGTTTTGTACCAAATTGATGCATAGAAATGGTTTGGATTGTATTTGGGTTTTTTTGAGGTGATCAGAATTTCCTTATGGAAATTCCTTTAGAGGAAATTGTAATCTTTGTGGTGGAGAAGTACCCTATGCCGTGCCTTAGATTTTGATTTGGTTATTGTGCTTTCTTTAGTGTTATATATTTATGTAATATGTTGTAGTGTCGTAGAATATATTATTTAGTGAAATACGTCATAGTAGTGTCTAAAGTGGTGGCAGTGAATACACTTTCTAGGTAATGGTGTCGGTGGTTGTTACGACCGCCGCACACCATTACACTACGAAAGTCGCGCTGTTATCTGGCGAGGACAAACAGGCAGACTGTAACAGTTCTTGTCTCCTCGCAGTGAACTGGCGCTGAGAATAAGGTATACAGTGCTGGAAAGGGTATATAGTGGATAGACTTTTATCTTACAGATTCATCCTACAATAAATAACGAAGAAATTTTCTCTGATAGCTTCCTATTGTTGATGAACTAGCAATTCAATGAAAAAGAGGTTTAGTAAAAAAAAATCCTAGTGTGGGATCAGTGATGGACATATCAAATAGTAGGAGTTGGGAGTACTGATAACCAAAGTGCTAAACGAGGAACTTAATGTGCACAGTCCGCACCCAGCAGAAGGACTGAAGAAAACATACAAAGTGCCATTTAATTCTTTTTTTCAAAAAGTTCCCTGTCAGGTATTTTGGTATTTGAGGCTTGACCGAAAGCAGAGAGGCGTCATTTTGAGCATCTTTTGTGACTTTGTACGAGCAAACATTGTAATTTTGAGCAGTGGCGAAAAATGCCCTGACTTCGATTTTGATGTCGGGAAGAAATGTGCATAGTTTCTCGGCTGCTGGGCTGAGTTAATCGAGGGTAACTTCAGACTGTCTCGCGCAACTTCTTGTAATAAAAACCTTGCAGTATAGAGAAAAATTATACGAGATATAAGGAGGAAGATCGGCTCTTAACGAACCAATAGGAACCCTAGTGGCCGTACCAAGAGCTGTTCTGTCAATGGGAAAATTAAGAAACAATATCAGTGCTGTCTCTTAAGACGAGGAAGCAAGTTTCTCCGAAACATGGATAATATTTACCAAACTACACGATGTCACATCCAAGAAAACTACAAGCTTAATCAAGTATAATATTTGGTTATACAACATAAACCAACGAAATACACATTTTCTAACTTTTTTAAATCTTTATCATTTCACCGTGCATTTCGTAGATTCATTTAATAAGCACACCAACTAATGCAAATACATAATTGTTTTTACATTAAAACATTTAAAATAGCTCCAACATGTTTCGATCCTAAGATGATCTTCAGGGAGCTACACTATTCCTTGCTAAAGTCATATTTTTAAAAACACTCACTGATTAATTTCCTTATTTTAACTTGGTGCTGTGGCAGCATGCCGTATTGTGTAAGTCTTAGGCTGCTGAGAATGCGCCTGAATATGGGTGTGTGTCGTGTGTTATGCTGCGTGAGTCTCACGCAGCATAACACACACCCACACACACACACACACACATACACACACACAGTCAGGCGCATTCTCAGCAGCGTACTACTTACACAATACGACATGCTGCCACAGAACCAAGTTAATATAAGGAAATTAATCAGTGAGTGTTTTTAAAAATGTGATTTTAGCAAGGAATAATGTAGGATAGAAACATGTTGGAGCGATTTTAAATGTTTTAATGTAAAAAAAATATGTATATGAATTAGTTGATTTGCTAATTAAATGACACATTTTCTAAATTAACGTTTTAATTTTTAATTTTGGTTTCTTCTACATGTTTTGAACCCGAGAGCTCATCTTAAGGAATTAGATAAAAGAGTATGTCCGAACACATGCTTGTAACTATAGACTGTTTATACCGATACATGTAATACATAGCATAACATATCTGCACATACAACCACCTTCCTGATGTTGAAACCCCGGGTTCGTAACATGTAGAAGACATCAAAATTAAAAACTAAAATATTAATTTATTAAGTATGTATTTCTTTGGTTTATGTTGCATAATTATGTTACACTGCACGGTGCAAGAAACGTGTATTCAGTGCAGCGGTGAACGCCATTCACAGCGTTGCGTTCGACAGAGTCAATGTGTTACCAGAGAACTTTCTATAATATATTTCTAACTCGAAGTACAAGTGGAATTACGTTAATGTAAGAATGAACTGAAAATAACATAAATTTATTGCTGTTTGTAGCATTTCCACGCTAAATTAAAAAAAGTACAAATTTTAATGAAAATATGAATTTCCACCCCCGTCGTTATAAAAAATATTTGCACCCTCTCTTTGCTGGTACATGAGATGGTCAGGAGCAACAGAGTGTACAATGCAGAACAGCAGCGATGAGATTTGTTTTTCGTGTTACGTCCAGTTTGAGATAACCACAGGGACGTTCGGGCGGCAAGCTGAATGCGAACGATTAATTGCATTCACTTGTCTGTAACTAATAGATGTTTTATGTTTCTCTTTCACTTAAAAAAATTATTTGTAAAACAAATTTCAAATTTTACTAACATTCCGAGACTTATATTATCGAATTTATATCTTAACAACCTCAGTGGGAAACTTCCAACTACATATTCCCCAACACTGTAGCCCTATAAGAAGGTTGTTCTTTATTAATACTGATACATTTAAATTGCTTTCTTATGTTTTTGGATAGTGTAGTACCAACTTTTATAGAAACGTAAATAAAGAAATGTTTTTCCCACAGAAAACAAAACGGTGTACAATGCAAAGGGTGGCTGTGTAAGTAGGGCGGCGACGGATAATCAGTGACGGTGTTAATAGCGGAGTAGTCTGTTTGGGAAGAAATATAATGCTTCGATGAAGTCTAAATAAAATATTACATCCGTGTAAAACATAAAAAAATTTTAATCTCAAATTGATTAATTTAAACATCCAGTACCTAATTACGCCATTAGGAGAGGAGGGTTCAGGTAAACCAGGATGGCTTGAAACCAAATGGTACACATCGGCTTCTGGCTTATGCCGATGATGTTAATATACTGGGAGGAAGCATACATACTCTAAAGGAAAATGCAGAAGCTTTAGTAGTTGCTACTAAGGAGATTGGACTGGAAGTAAGTGCTGATAAAACTAAGTACATGGTCATGTCTCGAGATCAGAATGCAGGAGGAATGCACAGGGTGAGGATTGATAATGGTACCTTCGAGAGGGTGGAAGAGTTTAGATATTTGGGAACAACTTTAACAAATCAAAATTCTATTGCGGAAGAAATTAAGAACAGACTGAGGTCAGGAAATGCTTGCTGTCTTTCGGTGCAGAATCTTTTATCTTCCAGGTTGCTATCCAAAAATTTAAAGATCAAGAAATATAGAACTATAATTTTGTCTGTTGTTTTGTATGGATGTGAAACTTGGTCGCTGACATTGCGGGAAGAAAGGAAGCTGAGGTTGTTTGAGAACATGTTGTTGAGGAGAATATTTGGACCTAGAAGGGACGAAGTAACGGGGGAATGGAGGAGATTGCATAGCGAGGAGCTGAATGATTTGTACTCCTCACCCAATATTGTGCGGGTGATAAAATCGAGAAGAATGAGATGGGCTGGGCATGTGGCGCGTATGGGTGAGGAGAGGGGGGTGTATAGGGTCTTGGT
>Ga0123352_10005551_pt1 | contig 19030 bp, 17 predicted proteins | sample TergutLab28metaG_FD_89700 | JGI IMG/M metagenome (GOLD analysis project Ga0123352, IMG submission 89700) | Labiotermes labralis P1 segment gut microbial communities from Petit-Saut dam, French Guiana - Lab288 P1 | ecosystem: Host-associated > Arthropoda: Insects > Digestive system > Gut ... | reverse complement strand
TACAACCGCACTACTGCAGCCGCCAACGATTGTCCACAACATTCTGCCAGTGTCTCCTGCACCATTGATTATGCACATGAGGAAAACTAGATGACATTACACATTCTTGATTTGGAGTACAATCATGATCAGGCACACCAAGATTATGTGATATTTCATGCACGATTGTTCTCCTTAGAAATCACATCTCTGTTACCACTATAATGACGTAATTTCGTGAGGAGTAAATTTAACTTCTCTAAATTTGTTCGCGGCACTTCTTTGTATCATTTGTCAAATGCTGTTGAATTTTAAGCCTAAAAGCAAAACTTAGACAATAACCTTTTCTACCCTGCAACCACCCCGGACATCATGGTCGTTTCAATTCCTTTCCCTGCCCACTTTTCTGCTATTAAGTTCATGCCTAGTGAATCACTGGACATGTGTCCCGCTATGACTACATTGCCTATACTTTGTTCTTTTAGTTCTTTAGCGTCTTTTTCCGGGATGTGCATCATAACAAGGGTGCCGACACCCGCTTCAAGGTACTCCTTGAGGATTTTTGAACCTGGTCCGGTCAGTCCGGACATTAGTACGTAGATTCTCCCAGCGTAGCTGTCTTTCGAACCAACGCGGATTGCTGGTTTTCTTGCGGAGTTTTTGTATTCCCCGATTTCTTCAAGCGCTTCGACGACTTCCTGCACCTTTGTGTCCGGTTTGTCGCCAAATTTTTCGTCTAGGAATTTCTGCACAATTTGTTCACCTACAATGTCGCAGGGTGTGTGGATACTCATAAATGGCATATTCAGTAATTTTGCCGCACTTTCCGAGCGCCTTGAATTTGATACATGCCAGTTATAGTCGAGTTCTTGTTTGCGTTCTTCCAACAGTTTCTGGCTTTTATTCTTTGGCACTCCCAACTCTGCCAGCTTGCGAATGTGTGTGTCCATTAGGTCGATCATTTTTACATTTGTGTTTCTCGGGTGATGGCTGACTACGCAATCGTATCCAAGCTGCTTTGCCAACATGATTTCTGCTGTATCCATATCAACGCCCATCAGCACTTTTTTTATATTCTCACCGGGAACAGTTATTTCGCAGTCTGTGGGCATTTCATCGAGGTTTGCAGTCTTTAGGGCAATGCCCATCATTTCCTGTGTGTTCATATTTTTCCTCCTAGAAATTAAGTCCCAGCCATTATATCAACTCTTTTGTGAAATTGCAAAAATACAGGCTCTGAGCGCAAGCGCACATATTGCTGTAACAGTACTCACAAAATTATGAATTTTTGTAAAAATCTCTGTTATTTTTGGAAAATATGATATATACTGTCAGTTGAAAAATTGGAATGTATTTTCCATGAAATATATATTGGAGGGTGAAAATGAGTAATAAGTTTGTTTATCTGTTTTCCGAAGGTAACGGAACAATGAAGGAGCTTCTCGGCGGAAAGGGCGCAAACCTTTCAGAGATGATCAGCCTTGGTCTGCCTGTTCCACAGGGGTTCACAGTTACCACCGAGGCATGCACGCAGTATTACAGCGATGGTGAGATCATAAACGATTCGATTCAAAACGAAATTATGCAATACATCGACAAGCTTGAGGGGATTGCAGGCAAGAAGTTTGGTGACGCATCAAATCCGTTACTTGTTTCTGTTCGTTCCGGCTCACGCGCATCAATGCCCGGTATGATGGATACCATTCTTAACTTGGGGCTAAATGACACAGTCGTTGAGGCGATGGCTGCAAAGAGCGGTAATCCGCGCTGGGCTTATGACTGTTACAGAAGATTCATCCAGATGTATTCAGACGTTGTAATGGAGGTTGGCAAGAAGTATTTTGAAGAGCTTATCGACGAGATGAAGCATAAGAAGAATATCACTGATGATATCGACCTTACAGCGGATGATTTAAAAGAACTGGCTCATCAGTTCAAAAATGAATACAAAGTAAAGCTCGGCGAGGATTTCCCTAACGATCCTAAAACTCAGCTTATGGGCGCAATCAAAGCAGTCTTCCGTTCATGGAATAATCCGCGTGCGATTTCTTATCGCCGTATGTATGATATTCCCGGCGATTGGGGTACGGCTGTTAATGTCCAGGAGATGGTATTTGGCAATCTTGGTGATACTTCCGGCACAGGCGTTGCCTTTACACGTAATCCGGCAACCGGCGAGAAGAAGCTCTTTGGCGAATTTCTTATGAACGCGCAGGGCGAGGATGTTGTTGCAGGCATCCGCACTCCTAAGAATATTGCTGAACTGAAAAATGTCATGCCAAGTGCATACGATGATTTTGTAAAGATTTGCGACAAGCTCGAAGGTCATTATCGCGATATGCAGGATATGGAATTCACAATCGAAGATAGGAAGCTGTTCATGCTTCAAACTCGTAACGGCAAGCGCACAGCAGCTGCGGCCTTAAAGATTGCATGTGACTTGGTTGATGAGGGCGCTATTTCCGACAAAGATGCTGTTTTGATGATTGATGCCAAATCGCTTGACGCTTTACTTCATCCGCAGTTTGACGCTGATTCGCTGAAAGCTGCTGTTCCTGTTGGAACAGGTCTTGCCGCATCTCCGGGCGCTGCAACAGGTCGCGCAGTGTTTACAGCAGAAGATGCTAAAAAATGGGCTGAGGATGGCGAGAAAGTTATACTGGTTCGTCTTGAGACATCTCCCGAGGATATTGAAGGCATGAATGCCGCTCAGGGTATTCTTACTGTCCGCGGCGGCATGACCTCTCACGCTGCTGTTGTTGCCCGCGGCATGGGTACTTGCTGTGTTGCAGGTTGCGGTGCGATAAAGATGGACGAAGAGAATAAGAAGTTTGAACTCGGCGGCAAGGTTTATAACGAAGGTGATTGGATAAGCCTTGATGGTTCGACCGGTCATATTTACGGCGAGGCGCTCAAAACGACCGAAGCAACTATCGGCGGTGAGTTCGGACGCATCATGGCTTGGGCTGATAAATACAGGCGGCTGCGCGTCAGGACAAATGCTGATTCTCCAAAGGATGCAAAGGCTGCTCGTGATTTTGGTGCTGAGGGTATCGGACTTACACGTACCGAACATATGTTTTTTGAGCATGACCGCATCCCGGCTATCCGCGAGATGATTTGTTCTGAGACCGTTGAGCAGCGCGAGAAGGCTCTTACAAAACTTGAACCTATGCAACAGGCTGACTTTGAAGGGATTTATGAGGCAATGGAGGGAACCCCCGTGACTATCCGTTTCCTTGATCCCCCACTGCATGAATTCCTGCCCACTGACGAGGCTGATATTGAGGCACTTGCCAAAACCCAGGGCAAGACTGTTGCTGAAATCAAAGCTATCATCGAATCTCTGCATGAATTTAATCCGATGATGGGACATCGCGGCTGTCGTTTGGCTGTTACTTATCCGGAAATTGCGGTTATGCAAACAAAGGCTGTTATAAAAGCTGCAATCAATGTGAAGAAAGCCCACCCGGAATGGAATCTTGTTCCTGAGATTATGATTCCGCTCGTCGGCGAGGTCAAAGAGTTTGTATATATCAAAAACATTGTCGTCAAAACTGCTGATGAGTTGATCGCGAAAGCCGGAAGCGACCTCAAATATCTAGTCGGTACAATGATTGAAATTCCCCGCGCATGTCTTACTGCTGACGAAATTGCTCGTGAAGCTGAGTTCTTCTCATTCGGCACGAATGACCTTACGCAAATGACATTTGGCTTCTCGCGTGACGATGCCGGCAAGTTCCTTGAGGAATATTATTCCAAGAAAATTTTCGAGTCGGACCCCTTTGCAAGGATCGATCAGGTTGGCGTCGGCAAGCTCATGGAAATCGCAGTAGATCTGGGGCGCAAAGCTCGACCTAATCTCAAACTCGGCATATGTGGCGAACATGGCGGTGATCCGTCGTCTGTTGAGTTCTGCCATAGGATCGGTCTTGATTATGTTTCATGTTCACCGTTCCGTGTGCCAATCGCACGTCTTGCAGCGGCACAGGCGGCATTGCGCGGTTAATGTCCATAGGGGCGACAGTGTTCGCCCACACTGAGCACAGGGGTGGGTGCATTAATGGCACTCCCCCTGTGTTGGTAAGTATACATATTTGGGAGGTATTTTGTGAAGAAAATCGTTTTTGAAACTTATGAGGATGTGTGTCAAGCTGTAGCAGATATATATATAAAGCAGCTTAAAGAGAAACCAGATACTGTTTTCGGGTTTGCTACAGGCAGCACTCCGGTGGGACTGTACAGAGAGCTTGTTAAGAGATATAACTCAGGTGAACTGGATTTTTCAAAGGCTTGTTCGTTCAACCTTGATGAGTATTATCCTATCGCAAAGGATCATCCGCAAAGCTATAATTACTTTATGCGTGAGAATCTTTTTAATAAAATAAATCTGGCAAGGTATTCTCTTCCGGATGGTGAGGCTGCTGATGCCAAGGCTGAGTGCAGGAGATATAGTGTCGAAATGGAGGCTGCGGGCGGCATTGATCTGATGTTGCTTGGCATTGGACTTAATGGGCATATCGGCTTTAACGAGCCTGCTTTGTCATATCATATGGAAACTTTCTTAGTTGATTTGACCGAGAGTTCAATTGTTGCTAACTCACGATTTTTCAGTGCTGATGAGGTTCAGCCTACACGAGCTCTAACTATGGGGATTGGTGAGATTTTCCGCTCGAAAGAGATAATTTTGATAATTTCAGGCGAGGGCAAGGCTGAAATTGCAAAGAGGCTGTTTGAAGGCAAACTCCACACTGATGTTCCGGCATGTTTCCTTCTGCTTCACCCAAATGTGACTGTGTTTTTGGATAACGCTGCCGCAAGTTTAATAAATGATTCATAAAAATACTGCTAGTATTCGCCCTCAAAATCCAAAAAACAGGCGAAAAAATACCTCGCAATTACTTCGGGCGGATTTAATCAGCGCTTACCTAATGGTTCGGGAAAGACCACATGCTTATTCCTTAGTTATCGGCTTTCATAGAAGCAACAAGCTCTCCTATAATTCTGTCGGCATCGTCGTATGGCACCTGACAGGTTCCGACCTGAAAATGACCGCCTCCGCCGTATTTCAGCATCAAATCCCCAACATCTGTAAAACAGGTTCTGTTTAAGATGCTGTGACCAACCGCAATTGCAACATTTTGCTTGTTTCTGCCATCCACGACCCATATAGAGATATTCTGCTCCGGATACAGGCTATAGATTATGAATCTGTTCCCGGTATATATGGGATCAACATTGCGAAGGTCAGTGATGATTACATTTCCATCAGTTTTTGTATACTTCCCAAGCATCTCCCTGAACAGAGCATCTTGTTCAAAATAGAGCTTTACCCTCTCCTGAACATCGGGGTTTTGGAAGATTTGATCTATTGTTTTAGTCGAACATGCATCTATCAGCGTTTCCATAAGTTCATAGTTGCTTATGCGAAAATTCCTGAATCTTCCAAGACCTGTGCGCGGGTCCATAATGAACCCCATGAGCACCCAGCCTGATGGGTTGAGTATTTCATCTTTTGTTAATTTTGCGGAATCAACTTTATCAACGGCATCAATCATGGTCGTAAAATGAGGCAACCTGTCTTTTCCACCATAATAATCGTAAATCACGCGAGCGGCACTGTCTTCAATCCTGCATTCGCCCTCAAATTCAATTTCGGAGTTCACCCTGTCTCCTTCACTGGAGTGATGGTCAAACCACATTCCGCAACCTTTTACGTACGGAATATTTGCAAGGACATCGTCGCTTGTGACTTCGACGAGCCCATCTTGCACATCTTTAGGGTGAACAAATTTCCAACTATCAATGATACTCAGATATTTCAGCAGCGCACCACATGCCAGTCCGTCGAAATCCGACCTTGTTAGAAGTCTCATATATTTCCCTCCAGTTCATATTGATTATTGTACAGTTTTCACTATATTAATATAGCATATACAGCACTAAATATGCAACATTTCAGTGTTGCGCATGAGTTATTGACAAAGATTGTATTTCGTTCTATACTGAAAGTCGGCTGAGGGCAGTAGTTTTTTGCATGAACTGCGGTCGAAACGGAGGATACTATGACCAGAAATACTGGCGTTATTGCCAGAGGCATTATGACGCCGATCATCAAGCAAGGAGATAATCTCGTAGAGCTGGTATGCAACAGCCTAGTTGAGGCTTCGGAAAATAGCGGATTCACTCTTAACGATGGAGACATTGTAGGTATCACTGAGGCCGTTGTTGGCATTGCGCAGGGTAATTATGCTACGCTCGAGAATATTTCCAAGGATGTACGTTCTAAGTTTGGCGGCAGGGATTTAGGTATTGTTTTCCCTATTCTCTCGCGTAATCGTTTTGCAAATGTCCTTAAAGGCATCGCAGGCGGATGCACCAAGCTATATATTCAGCTTTCATATCCATGTGATGAAGTCGGTAACAAAATCGTTGATATTTCAGTTTGTGATGACAAGGGCGTCAATCCATATGTAGACAGCTTTAGCGAATGGGAGTTTCGCGATGTTTTCGGTATGGAAACTGTCCACAGTTTCACAGGCGTTGATTATATTGAGTATTATAAGGAAATCGCAGGGAATTGTGAAATCATTTTTTCCAATGACCCGCGCTATATATTAAATTACACAGAGAATGTTCTTTGCTGCGATATCCACACTCGTCACAGAACACAAAAGCTTATTAAAAAGGCAGGGGCAGAAAAATGCTTATGTCTGGACGATATTCTTAACGAATCCGTCGACGGCAGCGGTTTTAGCGAATATGGTCTTTTAGGTTCCAATAAGGCTACCAAGGAGTCTGTCAAACTGTTTCCGAGGGACACCAGTGAGTTGGTGCTGACACTTCAACACGAGCTGTTTAAACTGACTGGCTCGCGACTTGAGGTCATGGTATATGGCGATGGTTGCTTTAAGGACCCTGCTGGTGGAATATGGGAGCTTGCCGACCCGGTTGTTTCTCCGGCATTTACCGATGGCTTGGCAGGTACACCTAATGAATTAAAACTTAAATATATTGCTGATAATGACTATGCAGAGCTTTCCGGGAATGATTTGGCTGAGAGTATTCGCGAGCGTATCAGAAATAAGGAAAGCAGCCTTGTTGGTAATATGGCTTCTGAAGGTACCACACCTCGCAGAATACATGATTTGGTCGGTAGTCTGTGCGACCTTACGTCGGGAAGTGGTGATCGCGGTACGCCTGTTGTGTTGATTCAAAATTATTTTAAGAATTACGCAAGTGAATAAGGCGTCATTTCGAGGGATAATGATATGTCTAAAATAAGAATTGGGATAGTTGGGTATGGTAATATTGGCAGGGGCGTTGAAATCGCTCTTGCGAATGCTCCCGATATGGAGCTTGCAGGTGTTTTTAGCAGACGCGACCCTAAAATAATCGCGCTGCTAAACAAGGATGTACCTATCTACTCCATAAGCGATGCTGAAAAGGTAACGGATAAATTCGATGTTCTTATACTCTGCGGCGGGTCGGCAACAGATTTAGTTGAGCAAGGACCATATTTTGCCGCACTTTATAATACAGTTGACAGCTATGATAATCATGTTAAAATCCCTGAGCATCTTGCTCAAATCAATGCAAAAGCTGTAAATACAACTGCGGTGATTTCTACAGGTTGGGATCCCGGACTATTTTCGACAATGAAGCTGCTGACTGAATCAATTCTGCCGGATGGGGCTGGTTATGCATTTTGGGGGAAGGGTGTTTCACAAGGTCATTCCGATGCACTGAGACGTGTTGAAGGCGTGCGCAATGCTGTGCAATATACCATCCCTATTGATTCTGCTCTTGATGCTGTGCGTTCAGGCTCATGTCCAAATCTGAACCCCAGAGATAAACATCTCAGAGAATGTTATGTTGTGGCTGAGCCGAATGCGGATCTTTCTGATATTGAAATAACAATCAAAAATATGCCAAATTATTTTGCAGACTATGACACAGTCGTTAATTTTATCAGTGAAGAGCAACTACGCGAGGGTCATTCTAAGATGCCTCACGGAGGCTTTGTGCTTCATAGCGGGAAAACCGGAAAAGGCGAGAGTTCCAACTCTCATGTTGTTGAGTTTTCCTTAAAGCTCGAGTCTAATCCTGAGTTCACGGCAAGCGTGATGGTTGCTTATGCCAGAGCTTGTTATAGGTTATCTGAGGAAAATTCATTCGGAGCAAAGACCGTTTTCGACATACCTCTTTCCTATCTTTCTCCAAAAAGCAGAGAGAAATTAATACAGGAGCTGTTGTAGATATATTAGTTTCATTTATATCCAATATTATTTAAGGAGGCAGTTATGAAAAAATGGGTTTGTGTAGTGTGTGGTTATGTCCACGAAGGGGAAGAGCCACCTGAAAAATGTCCAATTTGCAATGCACCGGCATCCAAATTTAAACTTCAAGAAGATTAGGGGGATTATTTATGAAAAAGTGGGTTTGTGTATTATGCGGTTTTGTTGTTGAAGGGGAAGAACCACCGGAAATTTGCCCTGTCTGTAAAGCTTCGGCAACAAAATTTAAGCTTCAATCCGGGGATATGACTTGGGCTGCCGAACATGTCATAGGTGTCGCCGAGGGTGCGCCCGAAGATATCATTAACGATCTGCGTGCTCATTTTACTGGCGAATGTACTGAGGTCGGGATGTACCTTGCGATGTCCAGAGTCGCCCACCGCGAAGGGTATCCTGAAATCGGGTTATACTGGGAAAAGGCGGCATGGGAGGAAGCGGAACATGCTGCGAAGTTTGCCGAGCTTTTGGGCGAATGCGTAACTGCAAGCACAAAGAAAAACCTTGAGATGCGCGTTGACGCCGAGCATGGTGCAACTCTTGGCAAGGTAGATATAGCCAAACGCGCTAAAGAGCATAATCTCGATGCAATACATGATACAGTTCATGAAATGGCAAGAGATGAGGCAAGACATGGTAAAGCTTTTAAAGGTCTGTTAGAGCGTTACTTCAAGTAGCTCACGTATCGTTTCGATTTGGGCTTCGTCACCTTGCGGCGGAGCCCTTTTCCCTGACTGTGATCAAAACACGCATCAGATAATTTTCAGCTTCTGTTACAAAGACTTCATTCAAGGGATATTCCTCAAATGCAGGTCCACAAATCTCAAAATTATGCTCGTTAATATATGCGATCAGTCTTTTAAATAATGCGTCTCCATCTGTATAGCCTCCGCGCATATATCCGACGGCATACAGTGCAGCGGGTCTCTCGTCCTGCCCCTCAGGATTATAAAAGTAAAAACGATCCGCTCCAACCCAGTCACCTTGCTTTATCCTGTCCGCTGAGAAAGTCCCCCAAACCAAGTAGTTAAGATCCATTGTCGGGTACTTTTCACTTATTGTTTGATAAAAGCTCAGCAAGGTGTCGTAAAAAGTCCTGCCTTGGCTGTAATCGTTTAAATCACCTAAAACGATTGCCTGAGCAGGAATAAATTGAATTGTTATGGCTTCTTCATCAACATCTGTTACTGAGTGTATTGATTTTTGCAGCGTTAGCAGCAATTTTCTGGCGCGAATCCAGTCCTCAATTTTCTTATCTATTTTCTCAATTTGATGTGAGAACACCTCATCGAATAGTTCCGGCGTCCTTCTGTCCTTGAGTCCCTTGATTTCCTCCAATGTCATACCCAGCTTTTGGCATGTGCGGATAACGTTTACAACCGCTAATTGAGTGTTCGAGTAATAGCGATAGTTGTTTTCTCCTCTGGATACCGGGGACAATAATCCTATCCTGTCATAATGCAGCAAGGTGTCCCGGGTTGTTCTTGAGTATTTTGCAAAATCACTGATTGAAAATAGTCCGCTTTCGGGCATAAAAGACGCTCCTTTTCGATGTTTATCATTACGATAATAACACAAACTATTGTTGTGGACAAGTGTTTTTGAATAGAGCTTTTTCAATACTCATCATTTATTTGTGCAATTCGCACTGTTTGTTGTAGATTTTTCATCCCACATATGTCATAATGGTGCATATGTTTCTGTTGACATCTGTGTTACACCATAGTTTATCTTAAAGGTATAAATAAATTTTTTAAAGGTTGTGTGTATTATGCCCAATATTAGACCGATTTCCGATTTAAGAAACAATTCAAATGAGATCAGCGAGTTTTGCCGTACCTCCCGGGAGCCTGTATTTATTACAAAAAACGGTGTTGGTGATATGGTGGTTTTAAGCATTGAGATGTACGAACGTCAACAAGCGCAACTTGATCTTTACTCGAAGCTTGCAGAAGCAGAGGCTGAAATAGCTTCCGGCACTGAAGGCATCAGTTTTTTTGAGTTTGCAAAGAATATGAGGGCTAATGTCAATGGACGAGTATAATGTAATTATTTCCCCGGCAGCTCAAAATGATTTTTTTGATATTATGGAGCATCTTGACTCTTTGTCACACGATACTGCAATGCAATATTTTGAGCTATTTCTTGAGAAAACCAGCATGTTGTCAACTTCACCGGAGAGTTGTCCATTAGCGAGGGACACACAATTGCGTTTGCGTGGATACAGGATGTTACCGATCGAAAATTACATTGTTTTCTATGTTGTAAATGGGGCTTCCGTTGAGATTCGAAGGATTCTTTATGCACGACGGCAATATGAGAGACTATTTTAACAATTAAATTTAATCAAATTTTGCCATTGCGGTCTTCGACTGTAATCCCGGAAAATTTTCTAGAGGATTGTAGCCCGAAGACCGCCACTTTGTTCTCCCCTGCTCTGAGCGCAAACTCACACAAAGCTGCGCGAGCAGTAGCCTGAGCGCAAGCTGCACACAACGCTATGTGTGCGCTTGCGCTTGACATTCAGACGCTCGCATGATAATCTTTTTTACGATTTGGAGTTGATTTTTTATGTCTGAAATTTTGTACACATTCGAAAATGAAGAGTACAAGGATGCTTACCGTCACACAGCATCGCACATACTTGCCCAAGCGGTCAAAAGGCTGTTTCCGGATGCAAAACTTGCTATAGGACCGTCTATTGCCGATGGGTTTTATTATGACATTGATTCTACCGAAACTTTCACCCCGGAAGTTGTTGAGAAGATTGAATCCGAAATGCGCAAGATATGTAAAGAAAAACTTGTCTTGGAGCGTTTTGAACTCCCTCGAGAAGAGGCTCTAAAGTTTGCGGCAGAGCAAAATGAGCCCTACAAGGTCGAACTCATCTCTGATTTGCCGGAGGATTCCATCATCAGTTTCTATAAGCAAGGTGAGTTTGTCGATCTATGCGCCGGACCCCATGTTGATTCAACTGGTCGAATCAAGGCAAATGCCTTAAAGCTCACAAGCTGCACTGGTGCATATTGGCGCGGAGATTCAAATAATAAAATGCTTCAGCGTGTTTACGGCACTTGTTTTATGAGCAAACCTGAGCTTGATGATTATCTTCGCCGCATTGAGGAGGCAAAGTTGCGCGACCATCGAAAGTTAGGGCGCGAGCTGGATTTATTTTCCTTGTATGAAGAGGGTCCAGGATTTCCGTTCTTCTTTCCCAAGGGCATGGTGGTTCGCAATGAGCTTGTGGAGTTCTGGCGCGAGCAGCACAGGAAGTCCGGATATGTCGAAATCAACACCCCACTGATTCTCAATGAAGAGATGTGGCATCGTTCCGGGCATTGGGATCACTATAAAGACAATATGTATTTCACAAAGATCGACGAGTCGGATTATGCTATCAAGCCGATGAATTGTCCTGGTGGAATGCTGGTATATAAAAGACGCATGTGGAGCTATCGGGAGTTACCCGTGCGTATGGCTGAGCTCGGCACTGTGCATCGACACGAGCTTTCCGGCGCACTGCATGGTCTTATGCGGGTGCGTAATTTCACGCAGGATGACGCTCATCTTTATATGACGCCTGATCAAGTGTCAGAAGAGATTGTCGGCGTTATAGAGCTGGTTGATAAAATTTACTCTGTATTTGGTTTTGATTACAGAGTTGAGCTATCCACAAGACCCGAGAGCTTCATGGGCGAAGCAGAGAGATGGGACACCGCTGAAAAGTTGCTCGAGGGGGCATTGGTTGAAAAAAATGTAAAATACCGTGTGAATCCGGGCGATGGTGCATTCTACGGACCTAAGATAGATTTTCATCTTGTTGATTGTCTCGGGCGCACATGGCAATGTGCAACCTTGCAGCTTGACTTCCAAATGCCGGAGCGTTTTGAGCTCGAATATGTCGGTGCTGACGGCGAGAAGCACAGACCTGTTATGATACACCGTACTGTTCTTGGTTCTTTAGAGCGATTTATTGCTATCATCACCGAGCATTATGCCGGTGCGTTTCCTCTGTGGCTTGCTCCTGTTCAGGTAATCGTTATGCCCATCACAGACCGCACACGTGATTATGCGCAATCAGTTGCGAAGGAGCTTCGTGAACTTGGATTCCGCGTCGAAACAGATTTCCGCAGTGAGAAAATCGGATTTAAGATTCGCGAGGCACAATTACAAAAAATTCCATACATGTTGGTGCTGGGTGACAAAGAGGCGGAAAGCAGCCTCGTAACTGTCCGGAAGCGCACAGAGGGTGATATCGGAGCAATGGGACTCAAGGAAGTCATTGCGTTGCTCACGGTGGAAAGGGACGCTCGTTTGTAGTTTTTGCTATCAAAGCGCATCCTATATCCTTATTCCATGAATTTCGGGGTCTATGCCCCATGCGACTGACGGGTCGGAAAAATAAATTTATGAGGTGAAAGGTATGTTAAAAGGCGGGTATACAGGGAAGGTATTAAGGATCAATCTTACAGAGAAGAAGTTTGCCGAAGAGCCGCTTAGGGAAGATGTTGCGAAAAAGTATCTTGGCGGCGCAGGACTCGGAATCAGGTATATGCTTGATGAGGTTCCCGCAAAATGCGATCCGCTCGGACCAGAGAATAACTTGTATTTTTCTCTGGGACCATGTACGGGTACGGATGTTCCATGCGCCAGCCGTGTGGTCGTTACTGCAAAATCTCCGCTGACCGGCGCGGTCGCTAAATCCAGTAGCGGCGGGCATTTCCCTGCTGAAATCAAGTTTGCCGGCTATGACATGATCATAGTTGAGGGCAAAGCTGAAAAACCCACATATCTCTGGATCAAGGATGGCAGGGTTTCTTTCAGGGATGCAAGCCATCTATGGGGTCTTAACACTATGGATACTCAGCATTTCATTAAAGATACAATCGGCGATCAAAATGTGCGCATCGCCTGTATCGGGCAAGCCGGTGAAAATTTAAATCTTTATGCATCTATTATTAACGAGCGCCATGCCTCGGGACGTAAAGGCGTCGGGGCTGTCATGGGTTCAAAGAATTTGAAAGCTATTGCCATACGTGGCGAGCAGGATGTCCCCATCGCTAATCCTGATGCTTTTAAAACCGCTGTTAAATCAATGCAGCAGGCTATGAAAGAAAGCGAGATCATGTATCCTGTTTTCTCAAAAGGTGGCACGCCCGGTATTATCGACCATATGTATGAGCTCGGCGTTTTCCCGACAAAGAACTATGCAAATACCGGCGAGTGGGATCCTCTGGATGTGTTTGGTAGCGAGGTCGGCAAGGAAAAATTCAACCAGACTAGGGAGTTTTGTTATAAATGTCCGGTTGGTTGCTCGCAAGTCAAGCTCGCAAGGGAAGGTCCATATAAGGGCATTGCATCGATTCCTGAGTTTGAAACCATATACTCCTTTGGCGGTACGACTTTAATGAAGAGCTTTAATGAGGTTATTGCAGCTGATAAGCTCTGTGATGAATACGGTATGGACACTATTTCATGCGGTGTGGCTATCGCTTTTGCAATGGAATGCTATGAAAAGGGTATTTTGACGATTGATGACCTAGATGGCATTGATCTTAAATGGGGCAATGCTGAGGGGATGATCGCAATGGTACATAAGATCGCCCACAGGGATGGCATCGGTGCTTTGCTCGCTGATGGCGTTCGCAAGGCTGCCGAGAAAATAGGCAAGGGTTCCGAGAAATATGCCATGCACGTCAAGGGCATGGAACTTCCGGGGTACGATGTCAGGGGCGCAAAGGCGCATGGTTTAAACTATGCGACCGGTTATACAGGCGCTGATCACTGTTTGGGTTATGCATTCCAAGAAATGTTTTCTATTCCTATTCCATATCCGGTTGACCGTCTCGCATATGAGGGCAAGGGTAAGTTGACCAGATGGAATCAGGATGTCCGCGCTGTTACTTGCGATTGCTTCCCAATGTGCGGTTTTGTTCTTGATATGGCACTTGCCGCCGTTTGTCAGCAGAATGCCGCAGATATCGTCAATGCCCTATGCGGTGCTAACTATACCGCTGAGGAAATCACCAAATGCGGAGAGCGTGTAAATAATGCCGCAAGGATTTTTAATATTCGCGAAGGACTAACACGAGCTGACGATGACCTTCCGGATAGAATCAAAAACGAGCCTTTGAAGGATGGCGGTGCAAAAGGCGCTCATATCCCTCAGGAAGAACTTGAGTTTATGCTTAATGAGTATTTTGAAGATCGTGGCTGGACAAAGGCGGGAGTTCCGACGGACGAGAGGCTCATCTCGCTTGGCATGGATGCAGAGCTGGCGGAGCTTAAAAAATTTGCATAGGAATTAATTCTTGTGTAGTTATTCGGGTGCGCACTGCGCCCCCATAACGAGGGTGCATCTCACATATGGCAATGGGGAGTTGAGGCATAAATGATAATTCAGGTGCGGACAGTTCATGTTATTGCAAAGATTATTTCCGGCAGAAAAGTCTTTATCGAGCTTCCTGACGCCTCCAACCTTCATGCTTTACTTCGCGAGATGACTCGACTTTATGGTCAAGAGTTTTATGATGCGGTATGCGATGAGACCGGTTATCCTGAAAACAAGGTTGCGGTGTTGGTCAATGGCACCAGCGCCGCAGTCTTGGGTGGTGCTGCGGTTAGACTCAAAGATGGTGATGATGTATTGATTTTACCTATTATCAGTGGCGGCTAGAATTATGGCATGTCATAGTATATCGTTGTTGTATTTCACGTAAATCTGTGTGCACTCGCACTCACAGCCTGTATTTTTGCATTTTCTTGACTATTGTGTTAGACTAGTGCAGCGTATCCAATTTTTTGAAAGAAGGTATATCCTTGATGAGCAAATTTACAATACTAACTGACACGAGTTATGATTTACCCCAAAAATTCATCGATCAAAATGAGATAGCTGTTGTGCCGATCCCTTTCCATCTCAATGATATGCCTCATCCGCAGGGCAGGTGGCAAGATATCTCTGACAAGGACTTCTACAATGCTCTTCGTGATGGCGGCAAAGCAGGTACAGCTCAAATCAATCCGGATACCTATGAGCGTGTTTTCTCGGAATACGCCGAACGCGGCGAGCCGGTTCTGGCACTTTTTCTCAGCAGCGGTCTTTCGCCTTCGTATAACAATTCCGTTATTGCACTCAATGAGGTAAAAGAGAAGTATCCTGATTGCCAAATTTTCTCTGTGGACAGTCACAATGCCGCGGGTGGTGTAGGGTTGTTGCTCACTCTTGCAGTTAAGAAACGTGCCGAGGGCATGTCTCTTGAAGATACTGCAAATTGGCTAGTCGAGAAGAGAAATTCATGCCTCTCTCTATTCACAGTTAATGATCTGCATTACTTGCATCGCGGCGGCAGGCTTAGCAAACTTCAGGCGATTGCCGGTTCAATCATAGGTATTAAACCTCTTCTTAACGTGGCTCCCGACGGAACCCTCAAGCTAAAGGACAGGGCTCGCGGACGCAAGGCTGCACTCAATGCTTTAGTTGCCCAAATGAAGCGCAGTTTGAACGATGACACTAAACTCGACACTGTTGTTATAAGCCATTCAAATTGTGAAGAAGATGCTAAAACACTGGCTGAATTGGTAAAAGCTGTTGTTCCAGTCAAGGAGTTTGTCATTGTTATGATGGGTCCGGTTGTCGGCGCTCATGTTGGTCCGGGCTGTATCGCTCTATTCTTTGAAGCGGATATGGACAGACTGACTTATGAGGAAAAATTCTACAGCGACAAATAAAATGTATTAAAAAGATGGCGCTCATGATACGTGAGCGCCATCCTTTTTTTGTCTATTTTTTTATGTTTATTTGCCGATCTTTAATCTTTAAATCCCAAAGCTTCACGGTCTTTTATTGCATCTTTTCTTGACAGATTGATGCGTCCGCGATCATCTATTTCCATGACCTTAACCCATGTCATATCACCTTCGTTGAGCACATCTTCAACTTTTTCTACACGGCGATTTTCGAGTTTTGATATGTGTACCATACCATCCTTGCCCGGTACGAGTTCGACAAATGCGCCGATTGGGATGATGCGGACAACTTTGCCGTAATAGATTTTGCCAATTTCTGGTACAAATACGATATCATCAATGATTTTCTTTGCTGCACGGCATGCTTCAATGTCTGTCGAGGCAATGTAAATGCTACCATCATCTTCGATATCTACCTTTGCTCCTGTATCCGCACATATTTTCTGGATAACCTTGCCTCCGCTCCCGATGACTTCTCTGATTTTATCCGGGTTGATTTTCATCATAATCATCTTAGGCGCTGTTGCGGCAAGCTCTTCACGCGGCGTTTGGATGGTTGGGAGCATTATTTCATCGAGCATTTGGATACGTGCTTCGTGGCACATATCAAATGAAGATTTGATGATGTCCATTGTTAGACCGTCGTTTTTCAAGTCCATTTGAATGGCTGTTATGCCTTTTTTTGTGCCGCCGACTTTGAAGTCCATCTCGCCGTGGAAGTCCTCAACACCTTGGATGTCAATAAATGTCGTCCAGTCGTCACCATCTGATATAAGCCCACAAGATATTCCTGCTACGGGTGCTTTTATCGGCACCCCCGCGTCCATGAGGGCAAGCGTTGAACCACATATTGAGCCTTGTGATGTCGAACCATTTGATGATAATACTTCAGACACCACGCGGATTGCATATGGGAATTCATCCACACTTGGCAGAACAGGCTCAAGCGCTTTTTCAGCAAGTGCACCATGACCTTGTTCGCGGCGAGACGTTGAGCGTGCGCCTCGTGCTTCACCGACAGAAAATGAAGGGAAGTTATAGTGATGCATGTAGCGTTTTGACTCTTCTTCATAGATAGTGTCAAGCTTTTGCGAATTTGAAATCGTGCCAAGTGTCGCTATTGAGAGGACTTGCGTCTGTCCGCGGGTAAATAGCCCTGAACCATGAACCTGCGGTATCAATCCAACTTCGGCCGCCATCGGACGTATTTGGTTCATTGCTCTTCCGTCAACTCGCTTGCCTTCCAGCAGCCACTGCTTTACGACTTTTTTCTGTATTCTGTAAGTAATTTCTTCGAGTTGAGCGTTGATTTCAGGATATTCTTCACCAAAGGTCTCAATCATATTTCCTACGACTGTGTTAAAACGGTCTTCACGTACATTTTTATCGTCTGTATCCATGGCAAATTTGACGTCGCCCAAGTATTGTTCGACGATTTTTGTGAAAAGCTCTTCATTGAATGATGTTTTTGCATATTCAAATTTTGGTTTGCCTATTTCGGCAACCATTTGGTTTATTAATGCTATTACAGGTTGAATTGCCTCATGCGCGGCTTTTATTCCATCGAGCATGACATCTTCAGGCACTTCTTTTGCCGCAGCTTCTATCATAACGACTTTATGTGCTGTTGAAGCAATGGTGCAATACATCTCAGATATCTCACGTTGCTCCGCTGTTGGGTTTATTATGAATTGACCTTCAATCAGACCCAAACCAACACCGCCGATTGGTCCGTTGAACGGAATGTCAGAGATACAAATTGCCGCAGATGCGCCAATCATCGCCGCAATTTCCGGGGAACAATCGTGATCGACTGCCATTATTGTGCAGTTTATAGCTACATCGTTACGCAAATCGTCCGGGAATAGGGGGCGCATGGGTCTGTCTATCATACGACCTGCAAGGACCGCACGTTCACCGGGTCTCGCTTCACGGCGCAGAAATCCGCCCGGAATCCTGCCGACTGCATAGAGTTTTTCTTCAAAATCGACTGACAGTGGGAAGAAGTCGATACCGTCACGGGGACGAGGGGCTGCTGTGACCGCTACTAAGACTACTGTTTCACCGTAGCGCACCAAAACCGCGGCATTTGCAAGTTCCGCCAGTTTCCCCGTCTCGAGAGTAAGCGGACGTCCTGCCAGCTCCATTGTGTATTTCCTCTCGTGCGGGAATTCCCTTTTTTGAATAATCATTTTGTGCTCCTTTTCATTTTCCGGAGTCGCGAATCACTTAGCATTTGAAAATGTACCCGAATCTTAATATGATTACGGGTTTGACAGAATTTTGATTTTCAGTTGTCTCGCGGCTGTAATCTGCAGCGGCAATGTGCTTATCAGGTGTATTTTCAATTGCTATGGGTTCGCGCCCCGGTGCTGTGATCATTTGCTTTGTACATCGTTTGCGCAGAAGCCGAGCCGGGTAATCTCCGGTTCGGCTTCCCTATATACTTACTTTCTTATGCCTAGTTTTGCGATACATGCCCTGTAACGCTCGATATCTTTTTTTGCAAGGTAATCGAGCAAGCTGCGGCGGCGTCCTACCATTTTCAGAAGCCCAAGTTCACTATGCTTGTCTTTCTTGTGGACTTTCAGATGTTCTGTCAGTTGCTTGATACGCTCGGTAAGGATCGCAATTTGCACCTCCGGAGAGCCTGTGTCCGTTCCATGAGTGCGGTTTGATTCAATTACATCGGTTTTTTGCTCTTTGGTGATCATTAGTTTAAGTTATCCTTTCTTTTTTGCCGGGAATTTTCCGGCACTGATGTCCTATGACTGAGTATCGGGCGGAAAGAAACCGTAAACGGCGTTATCCCGAAACCAAGCGCACGGATATTGAGCGGCGGATTGGATTTTGAGTCATTTTTGCCTACCACCTCAATTCTATGCATATTAACATAGATTTTTCAAGATGTAAAGTGAATTTTTCAATTGAATTATTTCACTTGATAATAGTGCAGAGTCGGTGTATAATCTTTGTGATAAAATATCTTTGCTCCGTGGAAAGACCGC
>Ga0123352_10005549_pt1 | contig 19032 bp, 10 predicted proteins | sample TergutLab28metaG_FD_89700 | JGI IMG/M metagenome (GOLD analysis project Ga0123352, IMG submission 89700) | Labiotermes labralis P1 segment gut microbial communities from Petit-Saut dam, French Guiana - Lab288 P1 | ecosystem: Host-associated > Arthropoda: Insects > Digestive system > Gut ... | reverse complement strand
TGCATCCTCTTGCCTTGCCATCTTTCTTTTGTTTTCTCCACTATACTGTTTATTATTATTATTATTATTATTATTATTACGTAAAAGATAAAGCCTCATATTTGTTCCATTAAGCAATACATGCTGAAGGCCTTTATAATCACATAAGAGCCTAATTAATAACTATACATACAAAATTAACTTGTTTCTTCTTTCACCGTGAAATTCTCCTCGCTGTACATTTTGTGCACCGAAATATCTGTTATGCAAATTCACGTGTATTAGCATTGTTTCCCCGTTCCGTGGGCCTGTTGGAATGCCACAGCACAGCAGCATTCGAGCTCGTTGACTTTTTAATAAAATCTGTAAATCCAGTATAATTTTGATTATTTTTATTTGCGTTTTCTTATTTTTCTACCCTACTTGTGCACAATCGGCGTGGGTTTTTTTTACTGTAATTCACCAGGAACAAAATTTCCCTTTGCATAAAGTTAAATAAATATTTTACTTCTTTATGTACAAACGTTACGTTTTAAAATTTTTATTTCGTTTTTATGCCCAAAAGTACACTTCTGTGTTAGAGGGGTTCCGCTAAACTCCGGATTTATTCATCAGGGTTCCTCAGATATTGACGGTTTGAAGACCGCTCTCACAAACATTTCTATAAAGCATAACGCGAAGTTTTCCTACTGCCGCCTCACAGTTTGTAATTCAGAAATCATCATAATGCGAAATTCAGTGTAATATCACACACTTCACTTCTTAGAATCCAATTTAATGTCAAGTAATTTTTTATTTCTTGCAGGCTATTGTGGTGCCTAAGACACGTACTGATTTCTACTGCTCATAGTTTGGAATAGTGCGTTCAAATTCTTCTAAAAGCATGTAGAATTACTCACTTCTCCTATGTTCGAGTTTCTGCGTGGATAGAGTTCTTGATAGGTCCTGACCCCCCCCCCCACGTCTCTAAATAAGATTTTACAACCCGGATTGGTCAGTGTGGGCCACTGCGCAGAAGAAAATAGTTTGTTACTGAAAACTATTTTCCATGCGTCAGCTATGAGATAAGAATCACAGAGGAGATATAGAAGAGTAAAACTGTATCCGAGAACACCATGGAGGCATACGGGAAAGTGAAAGGTATAGCTCCACAGTTTCTTAACCTCGACACTAAGCATGAAGCTGCAAGGTCCCCAGTTTCGATATGAATGCTTTGGTGAAAAGACTTTTGTCCCTATTGGGAATCGGACCACGAATCCTTGGACTCGCCAGCCATAGTCTAGTCACTATATCGTCTAAGATGTCTCGGTTCCTATATGTGTTACAGAATGATGTACGTTTTTATTCGTCAACTAAGCAAATTTTTTTCAGTACAGTTTGTTTCAAGACAATACTTGTAACGATGCCGTCCCTATAAAAATTTAAACTAATCAGGACTGAGGCGGGACAGATTTGTGCTGCCATAATGCATCGAAAATAGAACTTGTACTGAGACTTCAACCACTGGACAATGCTTTGTGCTTCTGTCAAAAAATGAACTGAAAGAATCTAAATGTTGCGTCTTATAGGTCTGGCATCTGTTTCTTTAGACCCTTAAAAATTTCAATGCTCTGCAGAAAGGGGGTTTAAAAACAGGAAACAATTAAGCTGCATCTATCTGAAGTAGAGTCCAAGTTCGGTCACATACCGTGAAGCTTATAGCTAGCTTATTATCTTGTTTACAGGAAACGGACGGCTTCTGCGCGTTTTGTAAATTATTATACCATCTTTATATACCAGATTCATCCCCTCGCCCATCCACCGTTGAAAATCTTCGTCTCATGTATTATGTATGAAATTTTATACACGAATGAAACTTTATTCTGCGTCGAGGGAATTGGAAGATGGCTGACGTCATAGGGCATATTTCTGTATACAAGAAAAGACAGAGAAACACTTTCTATGCAAGGGAGTCATGTGTATAGAATGTAAATTACTACTGTCATGCTTTTAAATCGATGAAACATTTTCTGTGTATTTATATATACGAGTTGTAATTTATCTGCAAGAGAGAAACTTCCGGTTCAGTGACTTAAACACACAGACACAGAACCGTGAACTTCAATACGCATGACCACGTAAAACAATTCATGTGTGATTTGACAGGAACGTTGTCACTGAATTAAAGCTAACTAAAGAACGCCATATTGCAGATTTTCTATAAACAGTTGTGAAGTTACTCACTTTGTTACGGCTTTTCCCGCCCTGCGTGGCGCAGACATAAGTCTCCGAAAGTTGTACAGAGAACTTTGTTTACATTTGACTTCGTCCATTCTATGATAAGTATTTTGTAAGCATGTGGAGATACGGGAGTAAACAAACACACACAAATAACAAGCCTCATATCCAAGAACCTATACAAACACCAAATAACCACCAGACTGTAGAAACACAATCAAAATATAGGTGATAAAAAGACTACCCTCAGTTACAGAGTCTTAAATTCAAGACACTATGAAGCTGTAAGTCATTTCTTTAGACCATATCTAAGTTTAACTCAACATACTTCAGATATTCTAAACGTCATAACTTTTCATTAAATATCGATATCGTAAAATATTAATAGATTAATAGCCCTAATATCGTTAATAAAAGACTTTCAATATTCTATTACAATATTACAAGTCAATACAATTATTTTACAAGAATTTTAAAAACGCATCTTAAACACGTTTAGTTTTTGCACTATGCTTAAACGAAGTGAGAAAAATGGGATCTCACTTTCTCTGACATGTACATTACATAAAACATTAATAACAATTACATTTCTTTTAATCCGACATAGAATTTTAAGTGTAACTGACAAGGAGATGGCCTTATATGATATGCAGAAACATATCGTAAAGAGAGTGCGATAAAATATGTACTGAAGGTTTGTAAATTGTAAAAGAAAGTATTTTCCTTCCGAACTATACCTGCAGGTGTCACGGGAAGTTCCTGCTGAAAAAAGGCTTTCTGTGCGCTAAAGCTGCTGTGCTCGGAGACACGATAAAAGGGACATCTGCACTTGCCACTGCGTTCACTGGCATTTAATACGACAGTGGCTACGATGTCAGTATAGACTTCTTCAGCTCTAAAATAATGTGCACATACCAAAGCACCATGCTGACCAAAATTGCAGCGAGGAATATCATGAAACAAGTAACACTAACCTGCACTAACGACATTCTGTCACAAGTAAAATCAGTTTCTGAATTGCCATATAATCTTCCACATAGAGTATAGGGGCTACAGGGGTAAAAAATAGAGGGGGGACTAAAATCTATAGGAGAAAAGAGAGTAGATTGGAACGGTAGCGAAAATGTACAAATGTGGCATAGTGCCTACTAGTAATAAAACGAGAGAGTAAGACCAATGCAAATAGGTTTGTATGATATTTCAGGTAACAATCCTCCCTAGGAGCCCGGTGTTACAAAGGCCTTAATTAGCACAGACTGAAACATAGCTCAATAAACACATTTCACTTATCGCATATATACCTACCTCAAAAGAACTGACAAAACGTAACCTAATAATAACAAAGAGTCCAGGACATAGATGATGCGAACTTAAGTCAGTGGAATAAGGTTCAAAACGTATAGCACTAATTTCAGTGGTGCAGCAGTTATTAAGGTCCTAAGAAGGTTTCTCGTCAACATGAAAATGAATCTTCTACTAAATGAAATGTGGGAATTCCTTAACCAAATTCTTGAATTTTAATAATGGAGCGAAGCTTTTTTTTTTACCGAATAAGTCGTTAGTTGTGTGCATGTTGTGGAAACGAATGTGACGAAGTACAAAATAAACGTCTCACTCTTTCCACACCGATATATTGCTCAAACTGCAGATAATATAATCCCGGTATAACACAATATCCTCACAAATTTAAACCACAGTAATTAACTACAGTCCATCACAAAGAAGAGTTAAAAGAATAAAATCAAACTGTAATTTTCCCTGCAACTAAAAGTGGTTTTCGTGGCACTAGGTAATTACAGTAATGAACAATACACAAATTAGCCTCTATTAGTTTCGATTTAATTGTATTTCACTGTTTGATATTACTGTACTTGGCGCTTTGTAAACCCCGAATCACGTGGACACAGTGTTAACAACAGCACTTGGATTACTGCACTGTAGGTTAGGTGAGAAATGCAGTTCATATCAGGACGCTACGGTAAACTGCTCTTCCCTGCACCCTTTACCAAGAGCATCGCCTCATTTGTGAAAGCCGATGCTCCAGGCGTTACAGAGGCCAAGAGTTGGTTCATGTGGCAATTTGAACACGGTGTATAAAGACATGGATATTCCAACCCATCTCGCATATGGAAGGTTAAGCCCACCCCTAGAGGGAAAGGGCTTCAGCATTAAATCCATCATCAAAGGATGCAATCAGCGCTCTCTGCTTGCTAATTAGGTAATTACAATGACGAGGTTTAATGACCTGTGTCTGGACTCTGGGACAAGAGATGGTTTCCCTTGATGTTATGAGGTTGAAGCGAGTGAAACAGAAGTTCACACCGATGTGTTTAATGTGAGTGTGTGTGTGTGTGTGTGTGTGTGTGTGTGTGTGTGCGCGCGTGTGCCAGTATTTTTGAAATACCGCAGCCTGGCTTTCACCACATTCTTTGGATTTAGGAAATTCCAAACTCTTTCTCTTTCTGTGTTTCTACACCATTTGCACAATCGTCACCGCAAATTTCCGGCCTAGGGGACTCGTTAAATTAACAGCTTGGATCTGACTCTTGTGCAGATGAAGCAGCGATGAACTTGTGTACTGCGCAACTGTCACCTATGGAAAGATTATTCATCACAGCAATGATACATAACGATGTGAAAGCCCCCGTAAAGTTCCTTCTCCACACACACACAAAGTCACACACGCGCACACACACACACACACACACACACAAAGACACACACGCACACACAGACGCACACAAACACACACACAAAGACACACACGCACACACAGACGCACACACGCGCGCAAGGACGCGCGCACAGACACACACGCACACGCACACTCACACGCGCACACGCACGCGCGCACGCACACACACACACATACATTCATTTTGAAGAGAAAAAAACGGAGAGTATACACCGCGTTTAAAATATTCAGTACATATATTTGATGAATAAACATATAAAATGCAACTTTAGAGGTTAGCGGTGCGGTACGACCACTATAGTTGACATTAGGCGTCAAAAGGTTAATGCATTCTAGGTCGCAAGCTTTGTGAATGTCATACCGTACGGACGGCGTGGCTCTTCTTATTCACAATGTCGTTCAAAAATAACAATTCGTCATAACCCACCGACTTTACAAGAGACAGAGTAAAATTGGCCGACCCTCAATACACTAAAAAGTGAGCATGTTACGTTTTTACGGAAATATAAGAACAACTCGTTGTGAAAACCACACTGCGACAGAAGGCGTGTTTGTAACAAAACTGTCTATTTAGGTGGGAATCTGTTTTTGACCAACTGTGTGGGTTACAACAAATCTCAGTGTAATGGGCGACATGCTGTTTGTCCACTGCCTGCACTTTTACTAATTCATCAGTAACGAGCTTGTTTCGACGCTATTCTGCTTCGTGGTCAGTATCCACTACTATGCGTGTTGATTTGTTGCCTCTGAGGGCCCGTGTCTGTGTGCAGCGTGTCTGCGTGGTGGTGATTTGTTGCGCATGTACGGTTTTGCGCCGGTTTGCTATGTGAGTTATGTTTAGTTTTGGTGACTGAAGTCTCGGCTGTTTGTTGTATTCTGGATTTGTTGGTCTCTTCTTCTATTGCCAGTTCGAATACTGTCTTGAAATTTATGGAGGTTTGTTCGTCTAGGATGTAGTCTGTTTTATTCTGATCAAATATGTGGTAATTTTCGTGCATGGCGATGAATACCTATGTTCAAGAGATCGAAACAGGTGGTTTATATATCCACGAAGAATTGTTAACAATTTGAAAGAAACGGGTTTTCCAAGTAATCAAAACGAGACAAGCAAATACTTAATTCAATACATTCACCAGAATCCAATTCACTATATATGTCCACCCTCGTACTCATCAATCTGCATGTCTATGACCAATGTATATATTGCTCTAGATGAGGAACCCGTCTCCCTTCACATGAGATGAGCATTAATTAATCGTCGATGAAGCAGAATACAATTGACACGGTCCCACTTCTTCATTCAAGCTGTGCCGATGACAGCCACTACTTTTTAATATTGGATTTTATTTATAGTTCATTAAATTGTTCCTCGCCTGGGTGAAGTTGAAGATTCAGCTCTGTTCTAACGCAGTTCAAACTAATTCACATACGTAGTATCTTCAGAAAGTTCCCGGAATTATCTTACAATTAACAGGTATTGCTACTGTGAATAAAAAAATGTACATTGACATCCTTCGTCGCCTTAGGGATGCAGTCAGAAGGAAACGCCCCGAAAAATAAGAGAACCAAGAGTTGGTTTCCCCTCCACCACAATGCTCCAGCACACCGGTCGGATTTGGTCAAAGATTTCTTAGCAAGGACAATGTGACAACATGGAGTATCCCCAACATGCTCTTAACCTGGCTTCAGCTGATTTTTACTTGTTCCCTCGACTGAAATCATCACTGAATTGATGGTGCTTTTGTGATTCTACTGACATCATTGAGAATGCGACAGAAGAACTGAAAAGGCTCCGACAAAATGGCTTCCAGAATGTTTCCAGAACTTTTAAAGTCGCTGGGAGAAGTGTATAGTTGCACAAGGGGAATATTTTGAAATGTAGCTTAAATGATTGCACTGTTTAGAATTTCTCAGAAATAAAGTACGAGTAATTCCAGGAATATTTTGAAGCTATCACGTAGACACAATTCTTTCTACGGTTATATTATTAAGATTTTCTAGTAACTGAAAATAAGACTCTAATAATTATAAGAATCTAAACCAAAATATCACACCATTCGCTCCAAAACATTCGAGTAAGGCTCTCGAACATTTTACTTTTCAAGAACTCACTGAACTGCAAGTTGTTACTTCAACTGCTGTTTTGGGCGCAGGCTGAGTATTGAGGGTGGCATGTCGCCATACTCACGGGCAATACAGTACGGTAAGTAATTAAACGTAACTGAATGTTGAAGATATATGAGTAAAATAAGAGGACAATAACTTCCTCGTATGTGAAACATTACACCGCACATACTTACTCCATTATACTATACACTGGACTCTTGGATACAGCTAACTTCTAAAATTTCGCGCATATAAATGTTTGAATTTTGTAATTAAAACTTTTTTTCTTTCTTACAACGAATATAGTATGACGTCACTCACCAGCTATACAATAAAAAATGTTCACGACCATACACTTGTTTCAAAACGTTTGAGAGAATAAATTATTTAAGATCTTAAGTATACAAGATTGAAAACTAGACAAAGAGGGCATTTAGGTACTTGTAAAGACAGAGGCTCAAACATCAAAATTACCCTTAAGCAGAAGCGGTTGGGAGAAAGGAAGACGTCCGGTCACTCTACAAAATTGTTTTCAGTAAAACTGCATAATTATAGGTATGTTAACCAGGATATATCCTGGGGGTAAAGGCGGCTGGTGCGTAGGGCTTACAACCTTACCACCTTCATGTGCCGACCGTCTAGAAATTCTGGGAGCCTCAACCACCTGGAGCCCTAAGAGCCTGTCAAGGCCTGTAATGGGATAACCAGTTTTACTTCGGTTATATTGCTTTTCCCTACCATATTGTATTTTGTACGTTTATTGTTTTGTTGCTGTGTACTTATGCTGTCTTCTTGTTGTATTTGTGTCTTAGTGTTGGCTTTACAACAGGCACTTATGCCGTTAAGCCTGCCCGTTAATACATACCCATTGAATTGCAGTGAATTTAATAAAATCAAATATGAATTATTCTGTTATCAATCCTTCCTATTCTGTTTCTCAGCATAACCTGAAGTACATTATTACTACATCAAAATGAGAAAATATGTGGATAATACCAACATTTGCTGGAAAATAATTTGTAGGTAATATTCTGCTTATGATGATTCTAGGACAGAAACATGTTCCAGGCGTTCATATAGCTAAATAATACCGGCACTTATTCCGTGTACTATATACGTATATACGTATATGCCCATCCCAGTGGCCGCGAGGTCCAAGGCGTGGGCCTGTGGCCGCTTGGATCGTGGGTTCGAATCCCACCAGAGTCGTTGTTGTCTGTCTTTTGTGAGTCTTTAACTTCACCCAGGCGAGGAACAATTTAATGAACTATAAATAAAATCCAATATTAAAAAGTAGTGGCTGTCATCGGCACAGCGTGAATGAAGAAGTGGGACCGTGTCAATTGTATTCTGCTTCATCGGCGATTAATTAATGCTCACAACAAACACAAGAGACAGACAACAACGACTCTGGTGGGATTCGAACCCAAGATCCAAGCGGCCACAGGTCTTTGACTCGGCTATTCACTCGTCTGTGAGGAGGCCCTGGCTCACTCGTCAATGTTGCCTCATGTACGAGTAAAAAGAATAAAAGTATATAGTGTTACTACTTAAAATAGAGCAAGACTATTTAACCGACCTTAAAGTTGTAAGAACTTCCGACAACAGGTCTATTGGCCTTTGACTTGTAACAAGTGGTATCACTGCCCGACTTATGCTACGTAACAGTACAGCAGATTCATCGTTGAAAATCTGATAGTTGTTCAGGTACTAAAGAAGTTCCCCAGCTTATATGGAACTCGATTTCCATTTCAGTATTTGTAAATTTTGGAACCCATTTCGCATCAGATGAATTCAGTCCACGTTCTCACTACCTATTTAATGAAAATTTGCTTGTTAACATTTACTTCGCTATTAACATTTACGCCTACGTCTAAAAAGCGATCTTTTTTCTTCAGGATTTAGACTAAAATGGTGTGGGTATCACAATTTCTACCAAGTATGCAATGTTCCGCCCTATCGTAGACATTAAAATAAAGTATTGCGCATACATATCTACTACAAATTCCGTGATTTGTTAAGGGAACGCTGCGAAAATAATACAGAGGGGGCGTCCTATATAGAGTTACTAAACACATGTAATGATTCTCTTCTTCTTACATAAAAAAACTCTTCTTACTAGTGCTAAGCAGTACCTATTTGCTAGAAAACCTCTTCTCCAACGTTCACATTTTCGATGTAGATGATCTTATGAAGATCATATATCATGTAAGATTATTACTACCAAGGAATTTTGTTACTTAAAGTTTACCGTCTACAGAACCATTTATATAAACTCTAATATAAAAATTAGGATGTATGCTAGATAAACGAAGTGGTGCAGTGTGGTCAGATCGATCAACAGAAAAGTAGCTGATGTTGGGAATAGCTCTTTTTAAGTGACATGAAGCCGATGTTCTGACACCGATATTTAATTCCTTGATTGCAAGCATAAATTTTTTACTTTGAATACAAGATTCTTTCATTCCATAATTTTTAATTTGACAAATTTCTTGAAGCGAAATATCTGTCGTCTTCGTTTCTACTTCAACTTAGTGAAAGAAGAAGAAGAAGTTGTACTCCTCCTTTTTCACAACGTGCCAATGTAAAGACTGTTGAAATTTAAATGGGCACAGATATCTTTAATGTAAAAGGCACATAAATACGTGCGTACACTCAACCCAAACACAAGTACACAAGATCACTCTGACATATATATATATATATATATTACACATATGAACGCCATTAAAAACAATTGCGGGTTCTTGTCCAGTAGTTATGTTTCTAAAATCTATTTATTTCATACAGATAAGGCAAGATGCACCTACAAGTAATTACCAAACGAGTATATATATTGGACATGCTTGTAAGTAATAAGAACTGTAAATTCCAGTATTATATGGAGGGAATTTTTTCTGGCTGATATTCAGGCCACTTTATTCCCAACGACAAGGTTTCCTTTGTACATTGGACAAAGAGTAACGTGGTCCACAGAGCTGCCTTGGATGAGGTGAAGAGAGGGATTATTAAAATTCCCACCGGGACCCTAAACCCTGTTTACCCTCCCTCAGTCACTTTAGAAAATTAGTTGTCCCCATGAAGCTTCTGGAGATACTAATAGTGGTTCAAGTACCGTTTAATGAAACTTGAACGTTTATTACAATATTCACAAGAACTCGTTTTTGGTCCTAATATTGATCGAGATAAACCTAATACACAACCACCAAAACTCTGCTTTGATTTTCACAAAAAATAAGAAGTTCTCGAGTAGATGAGCGACGGTTAGCTCATGACGGGTTTCACTCTATGAATTCATGTGGTCGGGTTTCGTCATTGGCTGGACAAGCACAGATACCAGCTACAACAGCCTGGCAGCTGATATGCAGATCTGTTGCACGAATGCTAACAACTACATCGACATTCGTTAGACAAAAGGTTGTTAAATAAACTACAACAACAACAACAACGATTCTGCAGGGTTTCAGTTACGTATCTTGTCTATTCGTGCAGGCAGAATTCTTAAGGTACACAAGATTTAAGGCATTCCTTGGCTGCGTAATTCGTACTGAATAATATAATGGTCATTGAAAAAAGTCACTGTAACAGAGCTTCAAAATATCTTCGTCTCTTTTTGCTTTGAACGCAAAAGAACTAGAACTTTCTGTCATATATACTAGCATCGGGGTACCATTTGTTCATGTAAAGTAACTAATATCGCCGAAGCTGTGGTTGCCGGTAATGTACGTGGCACCATAACACGGCTATGATAGTGTACATAATCAAAGGTAATAACAGAGCTTCGGTTACTGCAACGTGGTATTATGTTTAATGAACATTTATGATAATGACTAAATGCATTTAATGCCCTGGTGTTTATTATTTCATGTGGAAACTACCACGGCAAAGCTGAGTGATAATATTCAGATACAGAATAATTTATAGGAAAACCAACAAGGCTGTCTGTTACTTGCATAGCTTAGGCGAGAACTTATTCTGCGTCTTTTACGATGTTGTTGGCATCTCAGACTATAAAGCGGCAAAGGTATGATGACTGATGAAATACATATTACAAAATTTGGAAGGAAGTGGTCATGACCTAATCGAGGGAGGCCGTTTGTACCTCTTTCGCCTGGAAGGACTCAATAAAACAAGGACAACCTCTGTTAGCAGAGATTCCAGATACGAAACTAGAACACCATTGCTGCCGATGAGGATTCATGCAAATATGCCTTATTGAAACACTTGAATAAAAATAATAATAAATAGCACTTTGTTAAGGACAATTTTATATTATACTAACACAGGCTGAAGGAAAGTTCTATTAAAAATGTCTTACTATTAGTTGAAGAATAAAAGACCAACTTGATGTCACTTGCTATTTTACTTCACTTCTTACGTGTTCAACATGTTTCGGACATTAATATATGTTGTGCACATAAGAAGTGAAATAAAATAGCAAGTGACATCAAGTTGGTCTTTTATTCTTCAATTATTACAATGACGCACGGTCCAATAAACGTAAGTCTCATTAATACTTTACGTGTATGTACATTATAAATAATAAAGGAACATTTCAAAAAAGTTTATTTTTAAGGTATTCATACTTATACCAATAACTTATTAGACACCCTGTTTTAACACTTTTGCCTGCAAAATTCGCCTTGTATAAACTGTTGTAATAACCACAGAGCGTAATTCATAACTGACATATGTACGTGAATTCACTGCAAAGTACAGGTACTGGGCTAGGCGTCCTTACTTCTAACAATTTAAGATTAAAAATTTTAAAATATTTCCTTCCCGATTTTTCTAATTTACCGAAGAGCGCTGTGTTATTAGCTTCAACCTCTTGTACTTAAAATATCAGCGGTTTAGAAAGCGTAAACTATGAAAATAATTTGCTGCCCAATGTTCTCCAACGCCAGACAAAGCTTGCTTTGTTTGAAGGTATTCAGGCTTAGCCCGATTGTTGTGCTTATAAAAGCAGTACTACGATGAAGGTGAATATGGCGCACTGGTGGAATGATACTGACACGGGAAGAAGAAAGTGCTTAGTGAAAACCCCCTTCCAGTGTCACCTTGTCTACGACGTATTTCACAGGAACTAAAATTATAGTACTTGGTATAGAGATAGGCTAAAATTCCTACTTCACAGTGCTTCCACCATAAAAGCTAATACTTGAATAGTGGATAGTGAAACAATAGCTGTTTATTTTAAGAATCAGGCACAACAGATAAATGCACCGTAAAGGCCAAATGTTAAGTTTTTTGTTAAGCCCGGTGGGACACACAGTAACCACCTTAAATGGGACACACAGTAACCACCTTAAACGGTTACAAAACATGAAAAAAATTATATCACTCATCACTTTTTCATTTGCCTGTTTGGCGCCATGTGATTCCTTTATGTACTTAAGTGAATAATACGTTGCCTAACGCATTCTAAAATTATTTCCATTTAAGTCTCTACATTGACATTACTGAAGGCATGAGTTCAAAATTTAAAAGTTCAGGTGACCTGTGACAACATAATGGCAGTAGGGTTCACAACAATTCTTGAATTGATTTTACAGGCACAGTTATAAAACGCGAACACTGAACAGGGCAGGCTGCATATAAGGATAACACACGTAACAAATATTACGGTCCTTCGAAAACGGTATAAGCAAATAAACTTTATTCGCACTACCGTCTCCTGCGATATAATGCCGAGTAGTCTCGTACCATTTAAAGTCGTTTCGGAAGAAGCCACTGCTTCCATCTTCAGCGTCTCTCATTATCTATAACACTATACTATTTCGCTCAAAAGAACGTAGTGATTTTCATAGCCCGAAGTCAGGATTACCTCACATTTCGCATCATGAAATCTACTGACTATAATCAACTATCCTCACGACGACGACGACGTCGTTGTCTTCTTCTTCTTATTATTCTTCTTCTTCATCATCATCATCATCATCTTCTTCTCCTTCTTCTTCTTCTTCTTCTTCTTCATCATCATCTTCTTCTTCTTTATCTTTTTCTTCTTCATCATCATCTTCTTCTTCACCTTCTTCTTCCTCTTCTTCACCATCATCATCATCATCATCCTCTTCTTCTTCATCATCATCTTCTTCTTTATCTTTTTTTCTTCATTATTTTCTTCTTCTTCTTTATCTTTTTCTTCTTCATCATCATCTTCTTCTTCTTTATCTTTTTCTTCTTCATCATCATCTTCTTCTTCTCCTTCTCATTCTTCTTCTTCTTCAACATTAAACGTCAAGTTTCGTTAAAATCGCGATGAACTGTAAGAAATTTAATATGAAGAAATGAATATGTTTATACCGTTGACAGCAACATGTGTAGCTCAGCAACACACAAGAAAGTCCATTTTGCTTTTCCATAGCAACGATTTTAATATCCGTCTCTCGCTTCACTGTGCAAGGAGTTAATGAATCAAAAATTTTCCTCTGACACGTACGTTAAGGAGGGCCAGAATCCACACGCTCCATACTTTCGTGTTATAAGTATTTTTATCACATTTGTGTGTGTGTGTGTTTGTGTCACACGTCCCGTCGCACAGCAAACCGATATATTTAAAATGACCGTAGAGACGTGGTGACTATCCATTTCACATACATAGGCCCTGCTAAGTAGGTGGTCCAAAATGAAGGCTGAACCGAGTACAACAGCCGGAATCTCTGCGGTCCACGCCACTCTTCCGCATCAGGTGTTCAGAGATGTGCGAGACTCTTAAAGAAAAAAAAAAGGGAAGAAAAAGCCCCGCAATACCCCATGCAATATAAACTTTACTTACTCTTCAAAAGATCTCATAGGTGCAGAATGCTTTTAGTGCCTAGCGCATGTACAGTATTAAATAACACATCAGCTTCGCAACTTTGTGTTGCACTTCAAGTTTCGTAGATATACGCCAATTCGCCTAGTGAACACATGCAGCTTTATACTGTATGGAAAACAGAAGCATGGGGCTGCCATGCCAAACAGTTCGGTATGTTCACACTAACCTTTAATTTGACATGTTATACAGCTAAAGACAGATATTCTAGCACAAAACTTCGTCATGCAGTGGTTGGCACTCTTTTTATCACTCAGCGTGTCTTTGGTTTGTAGTCCCATTAGTTATAACAAAATCTTCATGGTTTTCCTCACTATCTTGAGATAGATTCTGAAAATACACTTGATGGTACATCATTAACGGCTTCTTCTATGTCCACTAAATTTATAAGTCAACAAATTCCTTGCAGTAAAAAAAGGAAAGGATGAAAGCGGTGGAAATTTAATCGGGTAAATGAGGATTTGGATTCTGTTACTCAGTCGTTCCCGGGGAACTACGGCACATTATAATCTAACAGAATGTATCTTCTTTTCACAATGCTTACTACTACATACTCATGAGCTCTTCTCATCTAATTCGACACTAAACAACCTCTGTAACTGGAACAACATATTTAATTAACGGCAGAACCACTTAAATTTGTTCTTTACAATCAACCCAAGTCGACTTGATATAAATAATCTAGCGAGGAAGTGTCGTAAAATATACGGAACGTGGATTACGCACTACCTTGCTGACAAAAAATTTCTCTGTTCGAAAAATATGGGTAAAGTTTAAATTGTCCCTACGCTTAATTAAGCACCATATCGTGAAGGTATTTGGGAAGTGGGATTCATAACCTCGGCACTAGGTTGACCTAAGTGGACAGACTCAGGGTCCTGGCGCACAAACCCCAGCCCGATTGCGCCCTAGAACTGGTGTTGGATATTTAGGGAATGAAAACAACTATAGCCTCTGCACAAAATCGGCCCATGCTACTCACCTGGTACAGAAAATTTACAGAGGCAGTTTTACGGGAAATTGGAAAGTAAAACCTAAAATTAACGAGAAAGAACCAGCTGTTCATTATTCTGCGTTTACAATCCCAATCTGAAATGAACTATCTGGATTGAATATATCTGGGAAAAAAAGCAATAATGTAAAATGGAAAGAATTGCATCTGACTGTCAAAGTGTATGTAGTATGTCAACGGATTCCGGAAACAAAATCTGAAGGGAATAGTAAAATAAATAGAAGAGAGTTACAGATATGTATTACTCGGCAATATAAGTGGGCCTAATTTATTCATCTGGCTGAGTACCAGGTTTACAAATAAACAAATAAGTGAATAAATAAGATATATATATATATACATAAATTAATACGTACATGTCTTAAAAGTGTGTGTCAACTGCATGGAGCAGATTCCGTTTTGAGAAGGAACAATTTCCTCAGTCAACAAATTTCCTGCATTTTATAAATCCGAATGTTAAAAACAGCCCACCACATGTCCATATCCTGCGACAGATATTCATACACTTCCGTCTATAATTATTGCGTAATCGTTTTCGCAATGAAATTCTATCTGAAAAAAAAACGGAGAAATTTTCTTGTCCAGGAACAATCAGTCAAAAGCCGGTTACACCAAAGTACTGAAGACAACATGGCCTAGCTTTCTGGTAACTTCATTGAACCTGGCAAATAACCACTGTTCTGATAGTCTTTCGATTATGCGTGATGAAGGTGCAAATTTTCTTTGCTAATGATTCCAACCATTAATAACAAGAATATTGTGAAGTCTGCTATGTTGATTATGAAGGGTACAGTCCCCCTAAATACGACTTCTTCTGTGTTTGCCTTCGGGACATTTTGTCTCCTGTGAAGATCGAAGAATCACACTTCTTCGAAATGTTTCTATATCAAAATACACGGTGTCATTTCCCTTAAAATAGGACTCTTTGACAAGAAAATTGTTTACGTGAGTTGTGCCCTTCTTCTTCGTAAGACACAGTGTCTCTGTGGATAGGGAAACCAGGTATCTGCAAGAAGTGAAGCAGGTGGCCGTGGTTGCTTATAGGGGCTGAGTTAAAGAATGAGGTTCAAAAAATAAAAAGCATAAAAAGTAGAAGAAAGGATGGAATTTTTTATAAGGTTCAAATTATGAACTGCAACTTGTTTTAGCGCCCGGGGTTCCGCTCGTGGGTATTCAGAGGAGTAAGGGAGACGTAACAAGGTAGATGAGACAGGTGTGAGGCTGACTGGATAACGATGGGTCTGTTGCCGCTGATTATGATGCAGCAGCCTCACGTTATATAAAGAACAGCCAAACATACTGTATGGAAGCTCATCTGGGTCTTTGTAAAGACTGTTCACGTGCTTTTCCACGAATTGTAAAAAAATGAACGCATACAAGAAAGTCTGCATGCCTCGGAGCATGTGGCACACATGGGGGAGGGGAAAGGCTCTTAAAGAGTTTAGTGGGAAACCCAAGGGAAAGAGACCACATGGAAGACCTAGATGTAGATGGACGGATAATATTTAAACGCATTTTCAAGAAGTTGAATGGGAGGGTATAAACTGGATAGACCCGGCTAAGGATAGGGAAAGGTGGCGGGTTCTTGTCAATGGGGTAATGAAACTTCACATTCGATAAAACGCGGGAAATTTCTTGACTATCAGAGAAATTGTTAGCTTCTCAAAAAGGAATGTGCTCCGTGGAGTGAGTGAGTTAGTTAGTTAGTTAGCTTCTTAGTTGGTTAGTTATTCAGCCAGTCAATCGGTCAATTAGTCGGTCAATAAGCCAGCCAGTCAGTCTGCATGCCTCATCTCCGAATCTGCCAACCGCATGTAAATGAAATTTAATTAAGAAGATCAATAATATTATTCAGTTTCAGTTCGCAGCTTCATAATATACATACAAAATTTATACAGAAAATCCAGTTTTGTCAGTTTTCTCAAAAACGTCCGATTGTACAAGAACCAGACAACGTAGCATAACATACAAAAAAATTTGCGAAAATTTTGAGCAGGAAATCCTACATAACAGTAAAAACATTTTGAAAAGTGTTTAATATGTAATATGTAATAATATTATAATGGCATTATTTGATACAAGATTTCAAGTTCCCACAGAGAACAGCTGAGAATGTTTTTCTCATACGCGAAATTGCGTCCCTGAAATATAGTGCAACTTGAAAGGTCTGGACACACTAAGAGATCGTCACAACATCACGTCTCTGAAGGCCTGATTATTGCATCGTTCTTCGGTGGTTGCTAAGAGGGATACATTTTAGAGTGGATATTATTATGCATCAATTAACTACAATTTACGGTAGCTGCCATGCTACTATTACAAAAAATCTGTGACATTACAAGAAACGTATCGACGTACATCTATACGATCTTACGCAATGTAGAAAATGTTGCTACCAATCACAGCTGTCTTGTAACTATCAGCAGAAATATCCAATCTCTTATGACAATGAAAACTACAGAATATTTTTCAGCCTATAAAAAAAGTGAAACGTTTGTGACCCAAAGCAAAATGGGCTGTATTATAAAATATGCAGACAGGAGTAGGAATATACCAACATTTTAGCCTAAATCCACGGTTTTAAATGTCAACCAACAACTACGAAATACTTAATGAGACAAATAGTCATTTCTGACTTCAGTTGTACAAATCTCTTATACTACTTGAATAAGTGGATAATATGAATTGCGTAACAAATTTTGATTAAATTTCAATACAGCCAGTAATACATTTTGTGACATGAATTCAAAGCCTTTTAATGGCTTTCTGTAAACTATAATCTATACTATAAAACAATACAAATGACAATATGTTTTGCGTAATTATTTCAAGTGTTTTACCTCGAATTTTAACACAGTCTCTAAACATATTTGTGGGATATACAATAAAGCATACATAGTCTTACGTAAACCAGGTTTCATTACGTATCAGTAAATGATGACAACCGTAACGGCCCTAGCTGCTTTACTGAAAGTCCCAAATTTCGAATTCTGAAAAACAAGGAAAGAAATCTGAAAAACTTTACACTTTGATATTAAGTTACAGAAATATGTTTGGCAGTAACCTCGACATAAGATGCTGACTTTAAGGTACAGAAGGGTGTTTTACAGTGGCCTCAAGACAAGTCGTGCAGATAGGTTAAAGAAGTATGCTTTATAGTAACTTCCAGACAAGGCGCTTTCCCTTCATACAGTTAAAACGCCTGCAAACAAATTAATAAACGGGAAAGCACATTTATAATACGCTGCACAAGTTCATATATGAAATTTATTGGGTTAATATAAACAGAAGTATCAATGATGTTAGGGATATTCGACGAAAACGGAAGCACCGTTGCAGTAATTGTGCTAACAGTAGCAAGCCAAGAAATATATGTTGTTATTACTTTTGTCATGAAAAAAAACAACACTTTGAAGTGTACTGCTAATATGCACGTATTAAATATCCGTAAAAAGTCTATAACATGGGAACTCTGATATAATCTGTTCAACCTTAGAGACGAAAATGATAGGTTGTACCGAAACGTCTTTAATAAAATAACATTCTACACTGCGTAAAATCCCTAAATATCTCAGATGTCAACCAAACACGATTTTAATGTCACTGAAAAGTGAATTTTTTCTTCACAGTCTCCATTACGAAAATTAGTTATTGGTGTACGCTCTAAGAAACACACAAAATAAAAAATAACTTTTGTGAGAAAAGTACCGGTATAATAACCTTTTAAATCCTACTGGTTACTTGAAGCACCATCAGTTTAACATTCAACAACTGTACGCTCTGCCCACACTGTATTTATGTGTTTTGTATTTATCTGAGAACAAACAGCGACTTGTGCCACTTACAGCATAAACTAATTGCTTTTTATAACCGAGAAGAAAAGTGTTTACAGCGCGGTACGGACTGGGCATACAACTAGAGCGGTCTGCGCTTCGTCTGTAAAGGGTTAAATTAACTTACATTTTGGGATATCGTACGCTAACATTAACATTTTAAAGCATACTTGTTACTTGATGCACCACCAGTTTAACATTCAACAACTGTACGCTCTGCCCACACTGTATTTATGTGTGTTGTATTTATCTCAGAACAAACAGCGACTTGTGCCACTTACAGTATAAACTGATTGGTTTTATAACCGAGATGAAAAGTGTTTACAGCGCGATACGGACTGGGGCTTTAAATAAAGCGGTCTGCGCTTCGTCT
>Ga0123352_10005548_pt1 | contig 19034 bp, 13 predicted proteins | sample TergutLab28metaG_FD_89700 | JGI IMG/M metagenome (GOLD analysis project Ga0123352, IMG submission 89700) | Labiotermes labralis P1 segment gut microbial communities from Petit-Saut dam, French Guiana - Lab288 P1 | ecosystem: Host-associated > Arthropoda: Insects > Digestive system > Gut ... | reverse complement strand
TCGGTGCAGAAAACCATATGCTGCAACTCAACATCTAATGCTCCTGATGATGGGCGTATGTACCCGAAACATGTAGAGCTAAGAATATATCAATAAAATTACCTTGTTGCATCAAGTTGGCATTCCACATTATTTCAACTGAAAATAGTTTACAGCCATTTCCAAACACACTTTAAAATATGTTATTCTTAAATTATGTCAACATTCGATGTTATAAGCCTATAGTCTGAGATACTGTCACCATTTTAAATAAATCTCTACAAATTAAATAAATAACAAGTGCAGTTTTATTGCCACGTTTATAGGAGGATGCCGTTGGACTTCGTGATCACCATGTTGTTGTCGTTTGTATCAGCAAAACATTTTCCGAGCGTAATGCATAAAAACGGAGGAGCAAAACTTGGTACTGGTGTTTCTCAAAGATTTGATAATGATGGTGATCACGATCATGATGATGATAATGGTGATGATGATAATCATCATTATCACCATTAACCTGGACAAGATAAATTAGAATTTTGGCAGGGACAGTCAATTTTCTCATCATCACCAAACCTAGACCAAACCTCAAGCCTAGCAGGCTACCACCGATGAGTCTGGTGCCTGACGTAAAGTGAAGGGAGCATCTAGTGTCGAGGTGAAGGATACACGGAGCTATACTCCAGCTTTATCATTCGAATTCATGGTGTAATACTTAAATAAGTAGGCTAGAAACTTTACCTATCTCATCATCATCAAAATTATTCTTGTACGGTAACTTCCAATGAAATGTAATAGATTTGAAGTTTCAAAAGACTTTCCTCATGCAGTACATTTTTAAAAAGAGTAGAAATGATTGGTTGCATGCTTTGAGCTGAAGGGGGGGGGGGGAGGGTTGAGGATCAAGCTGCTGCTGGAGTAAACGGACGCTAATCGGCTTCGATGTTCGAAATTCGAAATGAGTTTTCCCTCCGCTTGGTTTTCTAAGTAGGCGGGAGTCGGTACAGGTTTGCCAACTGTCTTTTATTAATCCAAACATCCGACAGAATGGGGGAGCCCTCGTGGCCAGTCGCAGTTGACGGCAAGAAAGGCTCATATCTACTCTTGCACAGAATTCCCGAGGTGGCTTCTGCCACTTCGCTGCAACGAGTTCCACGGGGCTCCACATCCCAAAGGCCTATACGTACAGGAAACGTAAGTGATCACTTGCTTCCACCTGCTGCCTTGTTTAAAAATGTCTGGAACTCGGTGTCCATTCACACATCCATTTACGTGGATCATAAATTATTAAGCACAGCCTTAAGATGGTCTTTACACTGGTATACATCCATTAGGAAGTACAATACTTATGGATCGGTCACAAGGCAGATACGGTCCCGAATTTCAAAATATCGTGTTCAATTCAGGTTTTGATTTTGCTCATAATTGTCTGGATTTTAGACATTTATTTACATATGAATGTATACACATAAACTGAAACCTGTGATCTTGGCTGTTTTGAGACTTTATGCAGCGTAGGTTCGTAGTTGTTTACGGACGCATCGAGACAATCTATCGGTTGAAGACGGAACCCACAAATTTTCCCGAATGGCTGTAACTAACTACCAATTTATGCTGCGTATCATCACCGAAAAACCAAGATCTCATTTACACCTCGGCGGGATCCTCAGATCAGGCACAGTGAGGCCTGTCTTAAGCGGAACCTGGGCATAAGAAACTCCTCTTTAGTTTGAAAACATTTACGGTTCCGACAAACCTAACTGCAAGTAACGTTATAAAAAATAAGCATGATATAGTGAAACAGGACTCAGTTAATGATTTTATTAAGGGGTATTCTTATATTGTTTCTTTCAACGACATGTTTCGGCTCTAGTTATGAGCCATCTTCAGGTTGATTACCTTTTTCTTAGTAAGGCAAAATATACAATTAGCAATGCTAATTGAATATTTGTAAGAAAACGCCTTAATTAAATCATTAACTGAGTTGTGTTTGACTATATTCTGTTTATATTTTATAATTCTCTACAACACAAGAGGGATGTCTCACGTAAAAGTTGCAAGTAGTGCATTAAATGGAAACTTCCTGCCAAGAAAAACAATCTCTCCCGTGCTGTATTTTTAGAGGCAAGTTCCACTCTATGGGCCTACATATGCCTGTATATAACCTCACGCAAAATTTAGGAAGTTTAATGTTTTTATGGATTTTTCTTTAAAATTACATTATTATTATTATTAGCACAGGATTGGCATAAAACTTTTATTTTCCTTCATTAATAAACAATTTGCCTGGTATTTCTGTGTCAAACAAAGCAGCGACCTTTGTTTGGACATAGTGACAAACAAGAGGGATAAGCTTCTTTCACGATACAATGACTAGTCGAGATTTACATTCGAGGCCTCCACTACACGAAGTAGATATGCGACAATACCGTTCTCGGTTTTCGACAATATCTTTATCCTTTAGTGGCTTATTTTATGATGATGTGAGTACCTCAAACTCCATAGCGTCGATGCTAGAGTGACTAGTGAATGAGCTGAGTAGAATTTTGCGGGAAAAAATCGTGTTTTAATGAATGTACAATCGCGGCACACGCATGGAAAGACTGAGGAAACAGATAAAAATAGCCGGAGAGCCGACGCCCCAGCCAAACCTCGAACCAGCCTTCTTCCGAATAAGAATATAAATTATTACCACATTATGAGACTACTTGACAGCAGGTTAATTAAAATCTAAATATTTCAAATAATGAGCAATTTGTAAAATATTGATAATGATTAAAAAATCCATTACTACGTTGCTAAAGCCTGTTACGTAAACAGGACCAGTAGTGTGCGTACAGCTGGGGCGCCTTCGCGTAAACACTGCTGCCCTGAAAACGCAATAATAATTTCCCCTTCGACTATTGAGCTACATATATTTTTGCAACAATGTACATACCGACAGTGTTGCCCTTCAAATACAAATATGTGTTCTGTTTAATATAATTAACCGATTTTATGTCGCTGTCAGCAATATAAACTTATTCTTATAACAAAACCAAACAGATGCACTAATTTCTCAAATTTATTTTTGGAATAGGACTCTACAAGTTTCGGACAGTATCTGTGTCTATCATCAGGATTCTAACACGTACACACAGTAATGGTATATGTAATACATGTTATGCTGACTGCAGTCAGCATAACATGTATAACATATACATATTGCTGTGTGTACAGTGCTAGAGTTCTGATGATGGACAGAGATACTGTCCGAAACATGTAGAGTTCTATTCCAAAATAAATTTGAGAAAATAGTGCATCTGTTTGGTTTTATTATAAGAATACATCACGATGCACGGTCCTCAGAATGTCAAAATATAAACGTACTTATTTCTTCACGTAAAGTGCTTGATACTTTCGTCCGATTTCAACAGAATTAGAATTTTTTTGACATATTTTAATAAAAGTTTTTTATACCAAATTTCAAGAAAGTTCTTCTAATGTGAGACTCGCTGATACGTGTATAGCGGAGCGACGGACGGACGGACGGACGGATGAAGACCAAGACAAAGGTATTAGACGCTTTACGAGAGCACGCTAACACATTAAGAGCCATACACCGCATTATGCTTCCATCTGTCTTTCATTAACTTACTTTTGTTTTAATGTCGCAGTGAGTAGCACAGGTTACGTGGCATCGAATTGCAGAATGCTTAATAGATAATGAATTTAGAAGGAAATGGAAGGTAGCGACGGATAATAACTCGTGCTACAGCGTAATTTGTTCGAAGGAACTGAGGAACACCAAGCAAACATCAGTTAGGATATTTGGTAATTCAACCGAGGTACGAACAGACCATCTTCTCAATACATATCCGAAACGTTAACATTACAGCAGAATAACTAACGTGTGATTGACATAGGCCACTCTTTCCGCACTGCGCCACTTGATCAGGAAAAGGAGATTAGCATGCTTACACATTCATCCTGTTATTAGTTTCCGCTGACGGTGGATTCCATATAAAGAGTTGGCATTTCTATGCACGCAGACAGAAAGCCTGAGAGCGGTCATCGCTACAAAAGAACTGTCGGGCGTTTCTGTTGCTGATTAAAAAAAGAACACGGTATTCATATAATGCATAAAGGTAAAAAGAAAAGCAAGTGACTTCCCCATTTGCTCTTTGTACGACCATGGTAATATTAGCAAGCAGACGTTCCAACAGTAATTCTAATTGGAAATTTTTATGTACTTGTTGTCTACATGGCTGATGGTTCAAACGTCCAGCTACTGTCTTAAACTGACTCAATATACAAACGTTCACCTTTATCAGCAAGCCCCCCCCCCCGGCCCCACAAAAAAATGTACGGCGCGCGCGCGCACACACGCACGCACGCACTAACACACATCAGTTTTCATACTCCTAAATGTTTCGGTCATTAATTATTATTTTCAGGGAGAACATTTTTCTAAGTGTCGTTGCCAATGCGTTATTCAGCACAATGCATTGCCAAAGGACTGTAAAATATGTGTAACGTCATTCGTATGAAAATATTTTGTGTACTTTTTTGTAATCGTAATTTTATTTGACATAATACAGCTGCGATTATATCAAAAGGATATATATATAAATATATATATATATATAGTACTAATTTTTTTACTACTTCGACAAAGCATTTTGCAGTGTAACACTGATATTGGCTCTCTACGTGTGTGTTATACCGATGCCAGTGGCCGCGCGTTCTAAGGCCTGAATCTGTAGCCACTCGCTTGCTGGAATAGCAGGTTCGAATCTCGCCAGGGTATGGAATCCTTGAGTGTTTGTGTTGTCAGGTAGAGGTCTCTGCGACGGGCTGATCACTCGTCCAGAGGTGTCCTAACGAGTGTGGCGTGCGTGAATGTGATCTCAAAACCTCGACGATGAAGAGACCCTGGCCCACTAGGGATGTGGAGCCATAAAAGGAACATGCATATTATGTTAACGTTTGCAGCTATTGCATTTGAACCAAATAATTGGTGTACTGAATCCATTAACTCATGTATGGTCTTTTTCCCTTCTAATTCTTTCAGATTTAACTCGCTACTAAGTTTGGGTCACAGGATCTGTCCAGCCTCCAGGCTTGCTCCTTCCAACACAAGTGGTGCTATATAATAATTATGTATACTGTGATTAAACAAGAATGGGAGACCAATTAGTACACAAATATATTGCTATAAAGTGTTACTGAAATGCTTTATAATCTTGTAATTGAAACCAACTTGGTGCACAATTTATTCTTAGCTTATTTCGTCAATTTTATTTATAACCTCTACATGTTTCGGACCTCTCCAGGTCCATTAACATATTTGTACCATGCATCCTGCTATTATCAAAGTTTTTTTATTACCAACTGATGCACAAGAGAATTGTTTTCAAAGGAGTATTAAAATTTACATTAAAATTTCAATAGCTACATAATTTTCATATTTGTACAGTGCATCCTGCTATTATCAAAATTGTTTATTTAAGAATAAATTTTGCACCAAGTCGGTTTCATTTACAAGATTATAGAGAGATGCACGATCAACAGAATACAAAATTTAGAACACGAAGTACGTTGTATTACTAATCTGACTCCATTCCGTGTTGAATTACAGTATAAATAATATGTGGCACCAAGGGTTTTGGAAGGAGCAAGCGTGAAGGCCGGACCGATTCTGTGCCCGAAGCCAAGTAGTGAGATAAATTTTAATTCATGCAATGCAAAAAGCCTATAATGTCAACGAATTTGTGTGTCATCAACCATCGTCAGACCAGACAACCAGGTGCCTGGCTGTTCTGAAGTCAACCGGTTTGTAAGAAAGGAGAGACAGACTAGATAGCAGCATTTCAATCGATTTGTGCTGTGACACATTGAGCAGCAAACAGGCACTAAAATAGGCAGTGCAGGCATATACAGAGTTAGGCAGAATTCCTTACGATGGATGTGCCTTATCGCTTATTTAGCTATACGATGGCTCCTTCCTAGCTCACTCTATAGATCTGAATGCTAAGATGATTAATTAATAGCAGTTACAAATGCAGGGGGATGCTGTAGCGGTCAAGCCGAAGAAACCCCCCCCCCCGGCAATTACCTGAACGCACCGAATAAAATCAAACAGAGTCTTATTAAGAACTCCCGGTATGCTAGCCGATATTTCAACCCAGAGCCTCTCGGACCCATAGCTTTATCTTTCTTGTTTGAATAATACCCGTGTCTTCGTGACGTAATAACTAAGCTAAATTTTAGATACATGGGCAGTTCAAATTTGAAATATTGAAAGCAAGCAAAAAGCTTTTTTTTGAAAGTGTATTAAAATAGCAGAAGGCGCTAGAAACATTAGACTGAAGAGCTGGATCATACTTGCTTATTTATTCAGACACTGCAGACTTCAAGAAAGCGGTTTTTGGGATTTTGTTTTAGTGCATGAAGCTTGAAGCACATACTAACCTTCGCTACGGAGTTTATAAGTTTCCTTTTCAAAAATGTGCTGATGAATAATAACAGTTATAATAACAGCACGCCTCTTTTCGAAAAGAAACCACTAAGACACCACCACGAGATTTTCGAACGTGGTAATTTGTTGAGCTCAAAGAAATTACCTTGAACATAAAAACCGTATGTCGAAAGCCTAATTCAACTGCGCGCTCATTCACTATCAGAATTTGTAATGTCAATAATTTGGTTTTTTGACGTCTCTTGTAAAGTGTAGTTTCTTTGACAGGCGGCGAGTGTGTGACGGTCAGTCCACTGGAGGTGTTGCTGCGATCCAGATAGGAAATTTTATTATTTTACTTTTGTTTTTATTTATTGAAACAAATATGACTGAAGTGTAGCTATATCGTACCTGCCGAATCACCTGCAGACACACCAGCAACTCGGTTTATCATCCACCGTAACGAGCGGTCAAGATGGCCACAAGCCGTCCTTCTTGAAACACACGTGACGAGAACGGAAGTGACACAGCGGGTCTACAACGTGTCGGAAAGCTTCTGGTTTTTTTTTATAAGGGAGGGGGGTTGATACATCGCAGCCTTCAGGTAGACATTAGATATTTTTATTCTCTAAATCTAAACAGCAAAAAAACCGGTGGCCATATTATTTGGCCTAAAGGGGAGCGCAGTTTTAGGTCACCTCCACCGCAAAGAAATGAAGCCCGCTGAGTGTGTTTAAAAAAAAAGTACTGAAAGGTACTTTTCGTCTTGAGAGAGAGAGAGAGAGAGGAAGCACAAGGAGGCTGGCGAAAATCCACGAGATATTATTAGTGTAATAAAACAAAACCAGGAAATGATGGGCGTAAAATTCAGTTTGTTTGGGGGAAATGAGAAACGCATTAACTGTTCTCGTAAAAATATGAAGGAATATCCTACTTTGAATACTCAGCTGAAAAAGTGTCCATCGCATTTAAACAATATTAATACGTAGCTCGCGACAGTGTGAGTGGAATTCACGGGGCCCAGGATCGTGTCTAGCTTTATATCCTAGTGAAGAAGGCAATGAAACTGTAGGCTCCGTCAAAAGCAGGGAAATTTTCACCACCTAACAGACGGAACAATGGTTTGGCCTTTCACTTTTCTCAGTTAATTATTTAGGCCTATTAATTTTGCTGACGACATGGAAGGCACGTAAATCAATATAGTCTCATTCCCATAACTAGAAACTTTTCATTGAAGTGACAGAAGACAGCTGTTACGTACATTGTGATGTTCCCTTCAACTAAACGGACGTTTAACACTGAACAAGAGGCGCTGTAAGAGGATGCAGACGATCCGAACTGCATACCGGCATGCAGTTTGTGTGGGTAAGCAGCTACAACTGCATTAAGTCAGCACTGTAATCTCAGTCCAAATATTTCGAAAGACGCTGCGTTGCAGTAAATAGTGTCCTTATTATGGACGTCACCCTTCGTACTGAATTGTTCCAAATAGAGCAGTTAAGAAAAAGACTGTCTTTCCGACTCTAGGCCTCACATTGCCAACAGAGAGGGAATCCTTACAAAGAACGACAGGATATCGAAATAAATTTTAATGGTATATAAATATATACTATATACATAGGTGCGCTCGAGATAATGTTATCTACACACGGACTGAGTGGAGTCCTTGCAAAGTGCCTCACCGGAATAGAAAGAAACCCTTGTGCCCCATGACGAAACACGTCCAGATTCTGCAGTATGAATTCGGAACACCCCAAGAATAAGAACAAGGGACAAATAATACCGCCCGTTTTTGCCACTTAGTAATATACTTGTAATAATGATAAGTGAGAAGACAAATCTTTAAGATAAAGAATTTTTCACTCCTGATCCATACAAGGAAGGTTCTAGTCTGAACCCCGTCTTGTTGGTGAGCTTTGCTGATTAAATAGCCAAAGCTCCTTCCACAGTAACTCGACCATGTACCGGTGCAACATCTTCAGCTATAGTTCTCCACAGACTTTACTAGCCTTACTACTCAACACACTACTCACCTTTCTTTTAAACATGTAAACATGACATGTGAATAAAGAGACCAACTTGATGACACTTGCTTTATTATTTCTGTGGTTTGGCCAAACCACAACGTAACACCAACACACAACGAACCAGAGCAACACAACCCATGAAATAACTCAACAGATAAGTCGCAAGCTCCTGAGGATGGATGTATTAACATCCGAAACATGTTGAACATTAAATAATGAAATAATAAAGCAAGTGACATCAAGTTGGTCTCTTTATTCAACTATCAAGATGATGCACTGTCCAATAAACATAAGATGTATACGTGACTTTTGTTGATTACTCAGCAAATGAATACAGAGACGAGCTGTAGGTTCATGGGCTGTTAACTTCTCGGTAGTGAGTTCAGAAAGACAAAATATGAGTACTTATGGCTATTTAAGTGAGCAAAGTAAAGGTTGAACCGTTTTGTCACCTTCAAACTCTTCGTCAATTTGTATAATTCATATTGAATCCAAAGATTTGTTTTGACGAGTGATTATCAGCATTTACAAGATGCATGGTACTCCAAATTCTGTGCTGAGGATGGAGGCAGGATGTTCTTCCGAAGAAATGGCATCGACTAATCAGAATTTAACCATAATTTTGAGAGAGTGTTTTTTTCCAAAACTTTTGTATCTACCAAGCGGAGAATCTGTACCCTGCAAATGGGGATAGGAAATTCTTACGGCAGTTTAATCCCACAGTCCGGAATATTTATAACCTGAAGAAGGGAGCAGGATGTTCATCAAAACGCTGGAGACAGCATAAAACCTGCAGAGTGTTGTGATACAGAAAATCATAATATTAATCTTCACCGTCGCTTAAACCTCAGGTATGAGTGTTACTTATGGCTGTATCCCATTTCTTTCAGGGTTTCCTCAGCTCAAGTCATCTTTCAGTTCCGGCGGCTCGTGCATGACAGGTAAGCAGAGCACACGATCTTCTTTCGGCTGCCTGTGAGTGTAATATCATGAGACGAAATTTAGTTGTGTCGTTTGATTCACACACTTGTATGGAAAATGTAAACTGGCATTTCAAACGCATGGAACAAATATTAACGCCCAGTACAATCTCTCCTCCAAATTGAATAACTTTTCAACGAACGTACAGTTCGTGCAGCGAAATGGGCCAACAATACTGTTATCACCACCATCACCACCACCACCACCATAATCGTATTCTTCTTATTATTATTATTAGTAATAGTAGTAGTAGTAGTAGTATTAGTATCCCTTCCACTTCCCTGCTTACGCTAGGACCAGACTCTGCTGTGAAATCTATACACCTACGTCTCAATTCCGTCAGAATGCAGTGTGGATTCACGCAAAAAGTGGTTACTAAATGATCAGAACAGACCATCTGCCTTGTGTAAGAGATCAAAGGGTCGGAGGAGACAATCTGCCTTAAGTGACACAGCAAGCGGTCATAATAGAGAGTCTAGCTTAAGTAAAGTAGTAAGTTCCTCCTACTCGTGCCCTAAAGAAGTTTATTGGGTTTCAAATTTTGCTAATGAAGAACTTTGTTCTCCACTAATTGTGACAAGGGTTAGAAACCTGTCTCAATTTAAATTAATTTTAGCTGTCTTTTGCTATTTCCATGCTTTGCAATTTGAAGATTATGAAAGTATGAACATTACATGTGTTTTGACGATGACTGCAGTTCCAAACATAAACTTAGAATACACATCCGTTTAGCTTTGAAAGCACAGAGTTCTCTGTGTTCTATACAAATTTACTGACACATTTCCCTATCTATATTCCCTTATTTCTATCACAAACCTTTCCCATATTTGACGTTCATAGGGTCGTGCATCGTAATATTATTTATATTGTGAAACCAACTAGATGCACCAATGTATCAAATTTATTTTATTTTGGAATGACACTACATGTTTCGGACGGTCTTGAACTCCTGACGATGGAAGGAAAGACCGTCCAAAACATGTAGCGTCATTCCAAAATAAAATAAATTTGATACATTGGTGCATCTAGTTGGTTTTACTACAGAAATAATATCTTTCCCATATGTTGTTCTAATGCATTGTATGCCCACTCAAACCTAGCAACAATACAATCTGCTTTATTTTTTCTAACACACTTAAGTCTTCCGCAAGTGACAGAGTAAAACAAATATAAAGCCAAGAAAGAAGAACAAACATCAGTTAAATCTCTAAATGTCTACAGAATCTTAATAACGTCCCTTGCAGTGTAATCAATTTCTTCTTCTCTGATCAGCTCACCAGGCGACTTTGACCAGTGTCATAATTCACAAGCATTCTATATAGCCATTTTTTATGGCACACTTATAATTCACGCAGCTATTCTTGTTTGTAGTCATTTTAGTAAATAGTACGAATATTATGCGATTTCATCTCGTAACTGTCTTTTGTCAGTGGAGAACAGGCCTTTATATTCACAAGACGGTTATAATGTGGAGAATGTATATACCTATAGGGCACTTTGTTTTAAAAGGTAAAATGCGCCCTGGTACAGCACTGAGGCTCTGTACAGGCCGTACGGCCCGTAGGGGGAGTAGAGGTATAGCTCTACTCTTTCTTGACCACGGCACTAGAAGGGGTGAGGGGTCAGCGTCACGCACCGCCTCTCTTTACCCCCGGGAAAGACCCGGTATCCATTGTACAGGAGGCTGGGTGGGCCCCAGGGCCAGTCTGGACGGGTGCGGAAAATATCGCACCCCCCCAGGATTCGATCCCCGGACCGTCCAGCTTGTAGCCAGTCGCTATACCGTCTACGCTATCAGGACTATACTTTGTTTTAAGAACTCGGGTAAATAATGGGCGATTCTTCTGCTTAGAAATGAAAGAAACGTCTCCAGACATAAAGTTGATGGCAAGAAATTGCTATATTGCATGAGAGGAAAAAGGGACGCGTTAGAATGCCTAATTATCAAGCGGTAAGCTAGTCCCACGGACTCACAATGCCAGAACAAATATTTGGGTAATCAGATCAGAATCTACGGCATACAGAAAGACAGGAAGTGGAGACACTTCACACAACACGAAGTTTCTAAGCAACACTGAATTCCATATTAACTGAAGGGAGGGCAGATAAATGGGCTATTGATTATGGTACAGTCCATAAATTATAGGCAGCTATTAGCTTGTTGTGCTATCTGTGACAGGCAAACAGGTGGGTCATTGTGTGCTATGAAAGAGACGTGTTATATTGGTATATACAGGATAAATGATTTAATTAATATTGGTGTTGAAATGCACCAGACACCTCTGTCATATGACACAGCCATTGTCATGACAGCCCACAATGAAACTGCAGAAATGCCATGATTATTGTACATGTAACTAACAAAACGAAGAAAATCCAGTAGGCACTGGCGCCATAATCTGAGAGTCGCTCAGCTGTCAATACATTCCTCTTCTTTTATGGAAATATTTGTTACATATTCACAAAATAACCGAATATTCAGAAAGATAAACTCCGCATCCCATTCGTTTCAGATCAATTTTAATATTATCTTTCCATGGGATTGGTCTTCCTCATTTAGGTTTTTCACAAAAGTGTAAAATATCTTAATCATCTTCTCCATGCACACTAAACATCCCGCCTGTGGCACCGGCTTTGGTTTGGTGACCATGAGAATATCTGATTTAAAATTTAAGAAGCCCCTGTTATGAATAATTCCTAATCTTATTACTGCCTCTGCTATAGTTCCACATGTGCTCCTTAGCAAACTGTTCACTAACAACCTCAATCAATGTTCCTCGCTGCCAGAGACAAATTTCCGCTCCTATGTAAAATTGTCAAACTTACGGTTTTGTAGGTATTTTAAAATGAAGGCTTTATGAAAGGTACACGATGGGGACATATTATGTACTGAATAGCACGTATTAACCTCTTAACGCTCAGCGGTAGCAATGTGTACCACCTGTTAGTTCATTCATTGGTTTCGTACGATCACAAAAATGCACAACGATTTTTCACTTAAATAACATTTACCTATTCGCTTTTGTAATTGTTAGAAGCTCTGCTCTGTGGATGGTGTGGAATAAGGTATTGTACATAATTTGGACGAGCCTAAGTCCGCAGAGCGATAATATAGTAATTGAGATTTCACTGGTTACAGTATGCTTCGCAGCCATTTCTGCTCTTGCGCATACACACAGCGCTGTGACTGTGTGCACTGTTCGCGTCAGTAGTCTGGGCCGGCAAAGGGACAAGCTGAGAGGGATCTGTCCAAAATACATTTTATAATTTTTTGTTTTTGTGTTAAATGTTAGAAAAGTGCACATCTTGCTTCGAAGACTGAAATGCACACACACACACACACACACACACACAAAAGTTCAGATCTAAACTAATGTTTAATAAAAAACTGTCTTAAAATTTTCATGCTGCATTGCCCAAAACTTTCAACAATTTACTTATTTGGTAAAAAAAAATAAGACTGTAAGTATGGAAGTTGACATTTGCAGCACAAAATTCGAAAGCTATGTAAGACTCTATGCGAAATCACAATTTCAGGGCGGAACATATGCACTGTCGTCAGCTTTACAAAGTATCAAAAGCGACAGGGCTGCGAAATCATCTGGGGGAAACAGAAAAAAAACACCGTGGACAAATAAGAAACATTTGTAGTTTTGTTATTGTAACTTTTACCCCTGTTCGAGGTTAAGCTTCAACCAGGAAATGAAACTTTCCCATCAGACATTTCACTTTGAGAACATAAGCAGCTCAAGTCAGCAACACACGAAAGGATCAAAGTACATTTAAAAGGTAAAAAGTTACGACCAAAATTTATTACAAGGTTTAAAAATTATGTTATGGTGATTTCGTTTTTAAACGTCGTAATTAAATTTTGTAGATAGAAATAACTTCTGCAGTATAGTAGACCAATATGAAATTTCAGAATTGTTGAACGTCACTAGGAATGTAGCACGCAATGTTCCCCTCATGAAACAGGCGTTACCCTACAGTATGAGTCCGGAAAAAAAACTGTGTGATTCCTCAACACACGTTGTCATTGTATCGGATGTTGAAATGCACATCTCATGGAGCGGAATTCTCCTTCGGAAATCGAAGCCCGTGTAGCTGATCACAATATTTCCCGCCACAAAACAACTGAGAAACTTGTTAACAGTTTTCGCGAGAGTTTTGTCACTAGAGCGCCAGTTTAATTCAGTCACTTTCACAACACACTAGTATTTCAAGATCTATTTGAATGTTTTCCTCATTTCTATGTCTATTTCCCTAAAGTGTTGTGTTCCTCTCAACTGTTCGAACTTAAATCTTATTTTGTCCCAAATGATTTTACTTTGATTCAGCTGAATCATCATGTTGCTATATGGCGAAAAGTGAAAATCACGAAGCTTCTCGTTGTGTAATTTTCTCCAAATTCCTGTCTGTTCTGTGTTCTTAGGTCCAAATGTTTCCCTTTGCCGTCTTTCCTCAGACGCCCTCAACGTACAATTTCCTTTAAGAAGAAGCACTTTTCAAAACAACATAAAACAGCAAACAAATTATAATTTTATGCAGTCTAATCTTTAAGTCGTTAGGAGAGAGAGGGTCATAAGAAAGACATGATGCCCGAAAATTGGGTACAACTTCTAAAGCGACATGCGAGTGGAAAACGATTTTAGGACCCCAATTAAGATTTGTGATTAAAGGTAAATGTAGATAGAGCACGCCACCATTTTATAAAAACTGTTTGTACTAGGTTTTATTTTTTCTGTCGAAACTCAGTTTTATTTCACGAAGCCTCTCTATTCCGTGTGTTAAAGAAGTCCCAAATGTTTCATGCAGCAATTTGATTTGGCCGCAGGTACATCAACAAACGGGTTTTAAAATGTCGAGTCCTGTTGAGACTTAAGCCACTGTTGAATTGGCTGCAGTTGTGATAAACCAAGTGCCGCACAACAGTTGGACTTCTTTACAGACTCGGCGCTATACAAACACAATCATTGTCACAGTAATCTGAAACCTTCCTCACTCCTCCGAAACCTTGTCCATCGAAATCCCATTACAGACAGGGAGCAATACTTTAGCTTCAGAATTCTAACGTCATTTGTCTTTGGTTTTTGCTAAAACGAATCAAAACTAAGTGGCAATTTTACGTTGAGTTACGGTTCAATTCAGAGCCCGCAGTTAAATTAAATAATTTGATCTTACAGCTGCAGTGAAACTGCAGATTCCTCAGCTGTCTTGATGCTCTGTTGTTTTAAGAAGCAAAACATGCCTAACTACGTGCGGCCGGACAACAGGGGCCGGTTCACCAGCTTATAGGAGACTAATGAGCTGTTCAGGAACTTCCCCTGCGTTCATGAGAATAGAAAGTTCATTACAATGCTCACAACAGCCTTCCACCGAACCTCGTGTTATCTCCGCTGGTTCGTATATGGGTGGCTCCGAGTTGAAATTTAGACAGGGAACTCGGCTGACCCACCAGCAGTTGCAGGTTTTCTCAGCCCCTTTAGGAAAGTATCGGAGTAGTAACTCACATTGGGCCTGTAACACTTTTGCCCTCATCTTTTCCAATTCAGTATTCACTAACGCTCCAGAGTGTAAGATCATTAAACGAAGATAAATAAACAAAAATGAATGAATTAGCTGCAGAATAAATAAGTAAATAAGCACCCAGCCACTCGAACCAGATTTGAGCCAAAATAATTTAACCTACACCACTAAGCCCCGTCTCCATGAAATAACGTCCATTTTTATATTAGTCTCCCATATTTCTCAACTAACTAACTATCTAACTAACTAACTGACTGACTGACTGACTAACCAACTAACCAACCAACCAACCAACTAACAAACTCACTCCCTCATTCACTCACTCGCTAACTAACTAACTAACTAACTAACTAACTCCATGTAGCAGAGGCCTTCTTGAGAAGCTATGAATATCTCAGCTACTCGTGGAATTCCCTTCATTTTATGGAAACCAAATGTTCATTATCGCGTTCACAACAGTCCGCCACTTGTTTCTATTTCAACTCCTACACTTCTGTACATGTTTCCTAATTAGTTCACTCTACACCCTCAAGTCTCCAAGAAAAAACTTGAATTTTAATATTATCCTTCCACACTTACAAACTAAAAATATTATGGAAAAAATCTTCTTTTGGACTCTGTAAAGACGATGGGCGAAGTCCAAAAGGAGAAGATTTTTTAAAATAATTCGTTTATCATCGTCAGAGCCGTAGATTTGACTCAAAATGTCTATGCGTTTTCTCAACTGCTCTGTGCGTGCTTCTTGTAAGACACGAGGAAATGATGAAAATGTTTGCCGCTGTACAGAAGACTCGATTCTTTCTCTACGATATGAGTTTGTGTAGAAAATTAATCAGGTCTGCCGAGGGTGCAAGCCTGCTTGTGCTAAGTGTGTGTGTGTGCGTGCAATACGTAGATCCTTGTTCGCGAATCCAGTAGCTGTCATCCTTCGTCATCAACGTAGTCGGCACCATAGCTCTGTAGTAGAGAGAGAATGGTCTGTCCTTAACATTGCCATCATTACTATTTACGACCGGTGCAATATTTGCCAAATTTAGCTTTCATCATCACGAACCTGCAGCTTTGATCAACAACAGTTGTGACTTTGCGACTTAACCCCCATCACCCTAAAGTTTACTGTATTTTAGACACGTTCGACCGTCCAAGATGCAGTACAGCACATTTGCTTCTCTATTGTTCAGTAAAGATATTTACAGTCTCTCCTTATAATTGGACGGTGCGTATCACAAATTGGCAAAGGACCGGAAAAAAGAAGATGTGTCGTAATCTGAAGTGTTATCCCTAAACTCGCTTACATGGCTGAGGAAAGCCGCGAAAAATCATAGAAAAGTCTATCAAAATGCGTAGATTTTAACCTGGTATTTCCCTAACAGGATGCATGCGCCACTTAGCCTCGACCTCTGGTCCCAAGGCTAACTTAATATAAGAGAGACGTAAAAAATTCAGACACATAGACCGATATTTAAATACATTATATGTTTAAAGAAATGACATAATCCACCTAAGAGTACTTCAAACGTTCATAAAGCCTCAAGCCTCTACATGAATTTATTTTGTTCCTTCAAGCGGTTAGAACAATGTAAAAGGCAGCACTAAAAGAGACTGTTAGAAATCTCTTATAACTAACATTGCAGTTGCTTCGTAACATCCATCCATGTGCGAACCATATGAACAGGTATGTTTGGCTCATAAAAAGCTCTTAACCTTTTGAAGCCTAATGTCAACTATAGTGGTCGTACCGCACCGCTAACCTCTAAAGTTGCATTTTATATATTTATTCAACAAATATAGGCAATGAATATTTTAAACATGGTATATACTCTCCGTTTTTTTCTCTTCAAAATACAGTTTGTTTCATAATTCTAACATATTTGGTTCCTGTATTATTCGCATTTTATATACAGGTGTGCTAAAATTTAAAAAAATTCCGGCGCCAAAAGGTTAATATTGCAGATGATTCGAAGTTATGTATCAAGTAAGGTTACAGATCCCACTATTCAATTCAATCCACTTTATATGGACTGTAAAAAGATCATGAATGTCACTGAGGATGTGCGAGAACAAAATACTTAGGATAATATTCTGGCCTAAGGAGGCTGGAGCCAAATATTCTTAGGGTGAGATAATTAAAAAAGGCGAAATGTGATGGAATGTGACGCGCGAGTGTGGAACAGTAAAATGCATACAAGGGTAGTTTAAAAAACTTGAGGAACGAGACCGCTTGCAGTTCCGAGTTGCAGAGTGGAGGATAACGTTAAAATTACCTTTAAAAAATTGGAAGAGTTGGTCTAGATTGATGTGGTTTAGGATAGGATCCAGTGGCTTGCTCCTGTAAATACGGTAATGAGCCGTGGACTTGCATTAAATGCGGGGAATTCGTTGACTAGTTTAAGAACCGTTAGCTTCTGAAGAACTCTGCTCTAAATAGTTAGTTGCATGGTAACGTAGTTTCACAGACAATATCAATTGCGCTCTCGGAAAAGGATTTAATTCCCATATGATTAAAATTGGTTATTCAGTAGTTGCAGATATTTTGCAAACAGAGAGAGAGGAAACGCGCCCGCACTTGCAGCGTGTGCTATTGTGTTACTTCTGGCTGTCTCTTTGTTTCTGCTGAACCCTACCGCTGCGCCACCACCAGAAGCAGCAAAATCAATACGGAAACAAGCGCCGCCACACAGGGGGTTGAGGCCTACACCCCTTGCACCCCCAGGGGCAACAACCTTTGCCGGCATAAGTGTTTTAAGTAAGAACAGCACTGATTCTGGCTTGATGGTTTTAAAAGTGCCTCGTAATTAATAACTCTGTTGCTTGATCAGATCAAAAAATTTCCATAAATAAAGATTTTATTACAACATTTGTTTTAAATTTGTAAATCACTGAGGTAGAACCGTCGAGTAAAGCACAAAAAGTGATGTCATATTATAAGGTGTTCATTTCAGTAATTAAATAATGAGAAAATTCTTGATTTATACGGATCCCCAAGTATCGCTCCATTCAATGGTGCTTACAAGCCAGTACTTTTAAAAACCTTCCATTTTCCAGGTTTCCAGACTTCTTTACCGAATTTTAAAAGCACTCTTTGGACTGATGTGCAACCCGTCTCTAGGTTTGTGCACATGAACACACAAACACATACACACCAGCAAATCCAGATACATATCCACGGTCAGGGAAGATCTAAACGCAAGATCGTAACTTTAGACGGTGTGAAAACTCTGATGGGGCACTTACTGTCATTAGGATAGTAAAATCAAGAGCGATTATAGTCTGGGCATACGTCTTTGGAACAAGGAGTGTGTATACAGAATTCCGGCAAGGAAACATTTGGAGAGAATCCTGTCGAAACGCACAGCAGAATTTGGAAGTTTAAACCACAATGTTTAATGGGAAAATGGAGATCACGACCGGCTTATTGTGGTATCAGAAGTCAATAAAATTTATTTATTAGATTAAAACACTTGGTGCCGAATTCCTGAAAATAGTAATACGTGGGTTCCGTTCGTAGACTCCATCAAATGAGAGCTAATCAGTTCAAGTTAATCCGTGGTGTTACCGCTTCTCTAATTTGTTTGGTATGAACTTGGAGCACTTGACCTAGGAGACAGCTAAATATAAGGTTACCAATTTAAATACCTGACATATTTTAAGGCATTTTTACATATTCTAAATATGAGAAGAGGGTAAACAGAGGAATACTGCCACAGCAACTGCTATTTCTATTCGTGCGCTCTAACGTTGTGTAATGTTTGTTGTCAAAATTCAACAGTCAACTAAGAATACAAGATATATTCACAAGCATCTAATTTCATGAAAAGATATCGTGCTTGAAAAGCTAACAGTCGTTCACCTATTCATTAAGTTTCGTTTTATGGAAACCGACTGTTTATTCATTATCTTCCTAACAGTCTGCTACTGGAATCTACACTGAGCCACACACCTCGCCCATCCTATAATCTACACTGAGCCACACATCTCGCCCATCCCACAATCTACACTGAGCCACACACCTCACCCATCCCATAATCTACACTCAGCCACACACCCCGCCCATCCTATAATCTAAACTGAGCCGCACACCT
>Ga0123352_10005547_pt1 | contig 19035 bp, 12 predicted proteins | sample TergutLab28metaG_FD_89700 | JGI IMG/M metagenome (GOLD analysis project Ga0123352, IMG submission 89700) | Labiotermes labralis P1 segment gut microbial communities from Petit-Saut dam, French Guiana - Lab288 P1 | ecosystem: Host-associated > Arthropoda: Insects > Digestive system > Gut ... | reverse complement strand
TGAGTATATCTTATAGCATGTGTTAAGAATACTAATTCCTCTGTAGTTTTTGGGTTCCCTTCTGTCACCTTTCTTAAATATTGGAGTTATAACAGCATTTCTCCATTCAACTGGAATGCAATTCCCAGTATGCTGAATTTATCCACCAGAACATCCAATTTACGGAACTTGGTCCTAGTTATAATTACCACGATATAAAACTAGTGCACATAACACTTGTGGCTATGCTTATAGCCTGTCTCCAAAAAGAATTTCATAAGCCTAGCTGTAACAGTTCTTTATGTTTCAGCACTAAACATGAAACTATACATAAATTTCCTGTGGCTGCCATGTTATTTTACTTCTGCAAACAACAAATTTGCAGCTTATTTGAAGATGCAATGTCCCACAGAATTTCAATACTTCAAGTGCTGTTATTGTCAACTCGCTTTATACGTTCTCGCTGCCAACATGAAACAAATAACATAATAATACAGTCCAAATGTGCAAGATAAACCCTAAAAGAATCAGAACACAGGAACACACAATACATGTTAAAGGTTCACGCAAATTACTTTACCAGCAGGAGGAACATATATCTGAGTGGCTGAACACAAAGTGATGGTGCACATTACATTAAACGTAGAGTGAATAATTACTCCCTCATTATCCTTGTCCGTAAGCCAACAGAACCAGAATGGCTGAGTAAGTATTTTGTTTAAAGACATTAATGTGCTGGCGCCACCCGGAATAGAATTTTGAGAAATCCAGCATAACTAATTTGCCTTCATGAGTACTGGGAGGTAAGCCTTAAAATTACTCTATCGTAAGACTGCAAATTGTCTTTCGATGTTATCACGTCAATTTCGTCATGGAGTTCCTGAGTGCAGGTAGATATGAAGTCCAGATCGCACAAAGGGGCTGCATAATGGCAGCAGCAGTACTACTACTACTACTACTAGTAGTAGTAGCTACAGCAGCAGTGCAGTTGTAATAACAACAATAGAATAACAAGAGCAACAACAATAGCAAAAGCAACCAGAACGGAAATAATGATAGACGCAGTATAATGACTGCGCAAATTTCAGCAAGTGATATTAACAGGAAAACCCGATATAAAATAAATGAATGAATGAATGAATGAATGAAGATAAAAAGAAAGGGAATTCGGTAAATGTTCTACTGATGAAAATGCACTCCATGATTATATGCTGTTTTCTTGACCCCTGTTATGGTTGCAGGGTTTTGTATGTACACACACGCACGCACGCACATACAAGCACAAGACCCAAGGTTCTATAAGTCATGGACAAGACTTTTGAGAAGCAAGCCATCTGTATAAACTTGTTGTCCATAGTCACATGTTTGCAAGGCACAATCCGCTGACTCTTGAGCCTCAGTGCAAGCAATCAGCACAATGAGCTCGGACACAGTGTTGGGGTAAGCTTGCTTAAGAAGGAAACGGAAAGCCGAAAAACGTGTTTGGACGTACAGCATTTGGGCTACTGCACAACGAGAAAAATTGGACCTAAGAGAGTTGGACTATTGCGGGGGGCTGTTGCACAAAGAGAAAGTTTTGATCTAAGAGAGTAGGACTACTGCACTATGAGAAAATTTGAACCTACGAGAGTCGAGATACTGCAGGACGAGAAAACTTGGAAATAAAAGAGTTGGATTATTGCACAAAGAGAAAATTTGGACATAAGAGAGTTAGACTATTGCACGACGGGAAAATTTAGCCGTACGAGTAGGACGAGAAAATGTATACGTAAGACAATGTGACTACTGCAAAAGAGAAAATGAACATCTAAGAGGGTTGGGTGACTGCAGTACGAGAGAATTTGTGCTGTTTTTCTAACACTGTTGGTGTTGTTAGAGGAGAAAATTAAAAATGGGCTGGAAATGTGGTTTCTTTGGAGGAAGAAAGGAGTAAACAATTCCTTGAAGAATGGCGACCTGGAAGATCACGCTGGGGATGAGAGTTATTAAATTAGAATTAAGCCTTATTCTTTTGATGACTGATATTTATCTGCATTATACATTAACTTCAGTTCCTACTTCAGAACAGAGTCCGGTTTCGTTACAAGGCCAACTGGTACATGAAATCATCGCAGTTTCTTTGGAAACTAAACAAAACGTAAACACGCGATGTTGGCAGAATGTAGTTTCTTAATGTTACAGGAGATAGTAGACTAAAAAGATTCACCACTGGGCTTTAAAAGGGCGAGAAAATAGATGGAGGTATGTGTCACACTCAGTCGGTTCAAGATGGAAAAAAGTATCACGTGCTTCTCTGCCAGGAGGCCAATTCGCTACTTCTGGGATGAGGACTGTAACTGGCATTGGTGTATATTTACGGACGCTTCCGACTTGTCTATTTGGTATCACTAACGCACACGCTCTATCTCCAGCATAAACCCGGATTTAGGCAGAGTTCAAGTGTTTTTCCGTGCAGACTAAACGCCAGTCTAGGAGCATCTTCAGGACTTCATTCTTTGCACAATAAGACAGCTTTCAGTTTTTCCATAGCAACGACACATGGAACACCAAGGTGCTGCTAAGACTGTCTTATGTAAATTTACCGTCAATCCTCAAAGTAATGCAGTCTGTAAAGATAACGTAATGTTATATGCGTCATATTCAGTCGACTGTGATTTTCAAAACATCGACAGGAAGATTAAACACAAGGCAAATAAAACAGATACACTCACGGTTATACCACGTTACACAATGAAGATCCAATACCGGGCGGGCGGCAGACTTCTAGTCAGTATCCCGACCCCTGCCACACACGACCGATGATATCTGGAGTGATAAATGCAACAGCATCGGTGAGCATGAAGTGGCCGAGGTCTTGTATGGATTTTCTGCACACCGTCTGTTTTAAAAGATAGCCAGAGGTACAGGCAAGAAGGGTGGGGACCGGGCAGCGTGATGGTCGCTGTTCCATCTCCCTCTCCCAAACCGTCTGAATGGCAAATGCTTGTCAAGGAATTCCCAGACGATAGTGGCACCGTATGGACGGGTACCATTATGCTGAAAGATAACAGTGTTGCTGGAAGTTTGGGGCACCACAGCAAATTCCAGCCTATCAACGCAGATGGGCAATCTTTCGGCGAAGAAAAATTGTCATGTAATGTGCACATCTATAATAAGGTTCAGGTTGTCGCACTCGCATTCAACAAGGGAGTGAGGCGGTATATGAACCCACAACCCTATGTTGTGTTCATGGACGTGTTAAATGTGACCTCGACACTGAAAGAAGCCTGCACTAAGAACTGTTCAACATTACTACTTCGCGGATGATACCTGCATGGAAGTCATGTCAAATGCGATTGTCACCTGTGTGGAATGCGTGCGAAAACTGAAGCTTGTAGCCATTCAGATACAAAAGTATCTCCAACACGTTGTGGACACTTCTCCTCGCAGTCACTAATTGGTTTGTGCATATACGTGTTTCTTCGGGCTGCGAAGACATCTCGTACAAATGCCTTCAACCGACTAGGTGCTAACACAGACCTTGATAGCTTCTTGTCCAGTAAATTCTCTTTTTCATTGAAATGCTTATTCCATCTGCGAATATTGTGTTCGTGTGGCGGGGCTCATTGAACACGCGACAATGCTCACGGTACAAACTATTCACTGATTCAAATTTTGCTTGCACTGGCAACATCGTAAACGAAGCAGTTTCCCAATTTTAATAGCTCAACTCGTAACCTTGACAGCTCCCACGACATCTGTGCCACAAGAGGAACTGAAAATTTGAGATTTGTATTTCATTTGCTGTCTATTTCATTTTTCAGTCATGTCTGGTTGCTAAACAACAGTCCACTGACGCCCTACGATGATTTTACGGACAGGCTACGTATGAATTTCCAAACGGACATAACCTGTGTTATGGCGCAACCGTAACTTATGTCCACCAATGTGATGTGGCATGGAAATCGTTTAATGCGTAACGAGTTCGTTATGATGTACCACGGCTGTGAAAAATAGGACACTGCTCAATGGAAATATAATATACAGTCGAACTTGGTTATAACGCCGTGAAAGAGTGAATAATTTATGTTCTTATATAAGTGCCATTTTAACCGAGAAGGATGGCTTATGAGGAATTCTTAGTATCTTATAATACTTTGACAATACAGACGAGGTGTCGCACAAACCGATGTTGTTATAACCTATACCACACGCGCTTAGGTGCTCGGTTGAATGGACTACGATACTATGCTAAATGAGCCGACGGAAATGACAACCGATTGCAGACAAAATAATGACCCCACAGGTACAATCCTTACATTGCATATTTATTGCAAGATGTTCAAAACAGATAAGTGATTTAGTTATTTCAGCATAGCATGGGCTTTTTCGATAGTTACCAAATAAAGAACACATTACGTGCAGTCTACAAGTATTTCAGCCCTTATGGCTACGTTTCGCAAATTGGACGTTTACTGACGTAAGGTAGTTGTAATCCTATGATTCTTCCAAAACATTCTGCACATGCTCGACATAAATAAGAAAAATAGTTAAAAGGTTTACATTTTTACAGACCCAAGTTCATGGACTAATACTTTGCTGATGTCCGTGCAGAAACAGCAACCAACTAGAATATCGCATTTTATGTTACTCATATTTAAAGCATATATCATTTAAGATTTGTCCCGTCCTTGGACTGCTTTCAGATGATAACGAAACGAAGTGATATGAAAAGTGGAGACTTCTTTCTGCGTTGGACATAAGGATTACAAACTGATGTGCAAGACATTTCAAGAAGTTATCAATACCAAAACGGACTCGTTTGTCTGCAGTGTAAAATATTCCCAGGCTCTTATCTTTTCAAGACTGATACTGCAAGAATTAATCACAACTTTCAATCCAGTGTCATGTAACTGAACAAAACATACACTTCCAATTTGTTACTGTGACCTAAAAAGTTCATTTTCATCAATGTGACTAAATGAAATCACCAGACACAATAATATTCCCATAATGTGTTACAGGCTGAAATAGACGCTGTGTGATTAGATTACTTACAGAAAGCAACAAACGTTATATTTTTTAACTGAACAGAACTATGATTATGGGTATGTTTCGATAAGCTGAGAGTAGCTTAGTCAAGAAACTCTTAACTTCTACGAGGCGCAAATTTTATTACAGCACTCAGAAATTCCTACCGCTGCACCATATCCCGACGAAGACGTACAAACCACCCCCGCGTGTACTTTATGTCCTTCACATCCATCTTAATGTTATCCTGGTAGCTATCACAATATCAGGAACAGTAAGATTAATATCGGCCAAACAAGATGTGGACAATACGAGAGATGAGGAAACGCAAAACAAAGGTCACAAGAAAGCCTGAAAGTAATAACAATAACATAAATTTTACCCAAAACAAGAAATAAGTATAATTAAATTAATGATACCAAACTAACCTCATCACATTACGTCGTTTGCAAGTTAAATAATTTAATTTATAAAAATAGTAACAGTCTATGCATTTTAACTACATAAGGAAAAGAACATTCGCAGAAGCGAGGAACATGATTAGGGATGTTCAGCCCTTAATATCTGCAGTGGATTCAGTTCGTCTCCCGTGTGGGTTCTTCCCATTATTCTTTCCCAACCAAAATTTCACACAGCTTTTATGCTTGCTGCATACCAAGCCCATCTCTTATGCAGTCGTTTTATACCAATTCATTGACAGGCTTTTAAAGACTCAACGGGAACTGAATATTTTACAACTCTTTGAACTCCGAAAACTAACAACATCGATACTGACAACGATAATGAACTTAGGGCTATGGCCATTCCTATACTAGGGCATGTAGCCCATATTATGTACCTATGGGTGAATATTGACGCTTAACTGAGGAATGTTGACTGTATAACTATTTATAGTACTCTGCTGTTTAAATGTTCTGCTTATTTTAAGATACATACATTAGTGGACAATGCGAGTTTGTACAATGCACAGCGTGCGAAGGTAAATATGGCTGAATGTTTGCCTGGTGTTACGTTATGCTGTTTGTTCGTCAACAGTAAACTTTCAAGCGGTGTTACTGGACTATTGCAAGTGTGCACCTGCCGTGTTTTCTATGTAGCGCTGCCTTCAACTGCCTTGAGTTCAAGTCCAAGTCACTGACAGACTGTTCTTCTGGGTGTCGAGGCCCTCCCCTCTGGGGGTCGTGACATATTGAGTCTAACAACTTTAGTTGTAGTCACCTTGGGGCGTCCTACCGTAACGAGAGGACCGATCCGTCTTGTACCCGGTGTCTTGGCCTTTGTCAAACACTCATTCTTAAATAAGCACAATTGTAGAGAAGTACTAACTACAATGTGGGCCGGGATAGCTCAGTGGGTATAGCGACTTGCTACGGGCTGGACGTTCCGTGGATCGAATCCCGGTGGGGGGTAAGCTTTCCGTACCCGTCCAGACCGGCCCTGGGGCCCACCCAACCTTCTGTACAATGGGTACCAGGTCTCTTTCCCGAGGTAAAGTGGCCAGGGCCTGGCGTTAATCACCCACCCCATCTAGTTTAAAGAAAGATTATAACTGTAACTCTACTGGCCCTCTGGACCTTAGTGGCCTGTTCTGGGGTGACCGTTACCTTCATTAATTACAATGGCAGGCATACATATGCTGCACGTTTTACGCAAGTCCTCTCGTCAGTCAAGGTTTTGTCAAGCAGACGATGGCGTCATCTTACGTGCCCTACGCTGCACATGACAGTCGGGTCATTACAAAGGCCGTACGCTTCACCGCCGCCACGTTTAGGCCTCTTACATATCATCTGTTGGGCTTTACGTTGTCAATTGCTGTGAACACTATTTCGTATGGCTGCGGCTCGCTGCCTGCATAATTTTTTGACGAAGTCATACACGTACGGAATTTTGAAAGCCACATGCAAACTGAGGGGTGGCACGGACCTTGGACGGTTGCCAGCACTGACGAGAACCTCGCTTTGTATTCGTAGATGCCTGCTGCAATTCATGGGCTTAATGTAGGGCTAATTTAGTGTTAGTGCATAATCGTTTGCTTTTGTATGTTCTGAAGCCTTGACTTCGATCGCTTCTACACGAATTCAACCCTGTAATCGTTCTCAAATATGACATCGGGATATTTCACTTAGTTTACAAAAGGAATGACCTTCCATTCAACGTAATGACAGCGCCGACCGATCAGTGCGCACAAGAGAAATAGTTGGTGTAGGTCTAAAGATACGCACGTGGTGTTTGGGGTGTAATTTATAAGCAAATGTACAAGGCAGAGAACAGGACGGAACCTTGTGGTACCTCTGCTTGCATTCCGCTTGACGCAGACATTTCGCCTTCGGCCCAATCTCCGAATTACAAGTTTCAAAGAAAAGAGTTAACGAACTTTATTGCCCTGACACAAATTCGATGTTGATATCGTGTGCAGAAATCCAGAGCACCATATACATCCCGTAGCGGTATTATTAAAGTTGCAAGGTCCGCAGGCCTCAAGCATTTAAGTGTCGTATTGTGACGTGTATAAAATCAAAATTGACTTTCTCCATGCAAATTTATTCCCACAATATGCCGTTGGAAGGGTCTGTACGTCGGAGAGAATAGTCTATATCAATTATAACGACCAATTTGTAACAGAAGTTTAGTTCCTTTTCCATAATAATAATAATGTATTAATGGAGCACTGGCATCCCCTGAAATTGGCTCATTTCGGGCACACTGAAATATAACGAAGCACACATAAAATTATCCACGAATGAGTTACTTTTAATGGCATTATTGTAACTTTATGTTTGTCTGGAACACAAAGGTAATATCCTCAATTTTAGAAATCTATCACGGCCCTCTATGCCATGAAGTTCGACTGTATCTTATTTAAGTCTACGTTTAATGACTCTGTTATTACTGCTGGTGCAGCAACTACAGTATGCTGGGAAGTGATTTAGCCCAATGAACGGTTACGGCTGACCTCTGTGTATGGCCAATCTAGCTGTGGGTGTCCTGACCTCGAGATGACCTCGTGTGTCGTCAAGTATTATGCCTGAACATGATTCAGATATAAAACAACCAGCGGGAAATTATTACTTTGCTAAACATGACAATTCTCTCCTTCAACTCAATGCCATTTAAATAAATTACGTCTGCTTCTCTTTTTCTTTTAAATATAGGGTGACTCATAAGACTTACTTCATGCAGTCACGACCATGTGCTCGTAATCCTCTTTGCAATTTTATTTTATCTGCCTGATTTCCACAATTATGACATCACAATCTTCACAACCACCCAGTACAAGGGCTTATTCCCTACTCTTGTTGCTATTAAAATAAACTGACTGCATTAATTACATTGTTTGTTTATTATCACACTCTTGTGACTACAGGCGTACATTTCACTAGTCCATATATGCATCGAACTTAAAATTTCTCTTCCCCACTAACCCCAGCCTTTCCTTTTATAAACACATCGTACCGATAATATGAAATTCCTTCAATCTCTTTGATGAAGGGCAGTGCAGTGACTAAAACAAAACACTTAACTACTTTACTTAGGACAAAATCAAATTTTAGAAAAGAAATTACGTGACACCGCATAAAATTTCCACTATTCTGAGCATACATCGAAAAATAGCCACTTTGTACACTAAACGGTAGCCAAGCAAGAAAATCACATGAATGTAGATTGCTGTATGCAATTCCAGCCCGTATTTACCCCCGAAGTTCCGAAAAATTCATTTTAATAGCAGCACTATACTTATTGTTTTGTTCGATCAGCAAGCAAAATTTTGTTACGGTTATTTTGTTTCCTTCATGGGACATACATTTCTGGTTCACTCAGTTTCCTTGTTTTAATCTTCCTTAGAAGACACTGCGAAGAATGCAAAGTACCCAGTCATTCATTCTACTGTCGCTCCTAGCTTTCTCTTCTAACACCTTACTATCAAACGTAAATTTTTTTACTGCAGATAGCAACCTATAGCGCCTTACTCATTAGCTTTTCTACAGAATAAGAAGTAATAAGTAGTCCGTTATGATGAAACAGTGAATTCCTGCAATCTTTTCTTGATTCTGGCATGAAAATAATTTCAAGACTACGTTTTTAGTCCGAGTGCCCTGCTGACTTGTCATAATTGCCGAATAAACCGAAGTATTTTAGTGAAACTTGGTGCGAATATCGATCACTACATAACACTTCTGGTTTACAAGTACTATTGATTTACTAGTCATGTACCAGTCACATGATGGGCTACAGTAATATTTCAGCGCCACTCCACAGTTTCCTTATTCCTAGAGCCACGAGTTAATTTCCTTTGTTGCTGCCATGTGATGTATCATACTGTACTGTATGAATACACTCAGCCTTTAACTCACAGAAAATATCCTATTTCTATTACATTAAATGGGTGACGCTCAGCTGTTTTTGCGGCTTCGATACATACTTGACATAAAACTAGGATGTGACTCACTCATTTAATCACTCACACCAAGGGAATGCTGAAGGCAATCACCACTTCAACGCGAAGTTGGCCCATCGATGCTGTGAATGATGCCTAGGGCTAGGCGTCCAGCGATGTGATGGGCACTTCTGGCTCTTCGCGCCATCCGGCAAGTTGTCTAGTGAGATGCACTGTGCTGGCCACACACTTTTAAGGAAAATGTAATATGCCTCCAACTTCTTAAAAAATCACACGTTTTAAGATATCTTGGCAAAATAAATTTTTGTTACTACTACTTATTTCATATAATACAATCACCAAGCATAACATTATGGTTACTGGTGTGCCTTTTGAATACATGGTACACGATTATTATCAGCGGGATTCATAATTTTAAACAGTTCTATCAAGAACAACAGCATCAGCAACAATAACAACACTCGACTATTCCAAGGCCTTAGTTTGTACGTCACAGAGACCATTTTTGTACTATATTCTCGACACAGAACTCTTTCTTCGGCCTCAGCCTGTCCTTCACAGATAACACAGTATCTCAGTTATTAAACCTGAAGTTTCGTTCTTATCGCGTACTTCACCGAAGAAACAGCAACAATGATAAATATAGAAGGGAAATGTGTTTCACTCAACCACTCACTCACGCAATGGTATATATAAGGTGCATTGTCATCAAAGGCCCCAAATAGATATTTACGCGAATTTCTGAAATGGAAGCGATATTACGCCAGGTAATGTATTCATACATTATGAAATTTAGTAAGATTGTAGATATTTCACCAGTATGCATCTCTCTTTAAAGTATGCACTTTTGTATAAGCTAAAACAACAAAATAAAGAATGAGGATATGCTTAGCTTTCGATTCGATGGCGATAACAAAGAAATCGCCATAGCCAGGCATACAGAATTCTGTACAAAAGCATCCACGAATTCGGTGTAAAATATTGTTATCATGTGAGAACTAAAACGTGGAGAAGTTGCGAAACCCTTAGGTTATATCTAATGAATTTAACGTGCCTGATTGACACCTACGCAGATACAAATTATGTACATACATTAGTAGGGTAACCAATGTACAGACAATATGAAGGAAATTATGTAATTATGTAAATGAATCACTGAATTGTGTGATTATTACAGTGTAGGTCCTGATAAGTCTTCCATATAGTTGTAACATTTTAAAGATTTTTTTTAATGTTTTACTGACCCTGCACCTCAGTATAACCTTAGCAAATGACCAAATTAATGCACAAATTCTTGTTTTATAATAAGTTTATTATATTCCTCGCATAAACCAGTGCCGGGCCAGTGTAGCGTATGGCCGCTGTCAAAACAAAACCAGCGGAACACTGGTTTTGTTTTGACAGCGGCCACATGCTGCACTGGCCCGGCACTGATTTGTGCGAGGAATACAGTAAATTTTACATACATGGGTCCGTGCATCGTGAATCGAATTTTATAATTTTCCAACTAGATGCGACTTATTCAGTTTATTACATTACTGTATGCAGCTCTACGTGTTTCGGGTGTTGACACCCATCATCAGGAGCTCGTACAGCTGTAAATACAGCTTCTGGTATTGATTACCCGGATCTGCTACCATCCACCCTCGTTGTTGAGTTGGAGTAGGTCTTTGAGTAGGTACACCTACCGTACGAAACACATGAATCAGTTCCAACTCAACAACGAGAGCGGAAGCTAGCAGATCCGGTTAATCAATACCAGAAGCTGTAATTACAGCTGTAGGAGCTCCTGATGATGGGTGTCAACACCCGAAACATGTAGAGCTGCATACAGTAATGTAATAAACTGAATAAGTCGCATCTTGTTGGAGAATTATAAAATTCGAATGTAATAAACTTATTATAAAACAAGAATTTGTGCATTAAGTTGTTCAATTGCTAAGATTTAAAAGAAAGAAGAAGCAAAGATTTATTCTCAGAATTTGCTGTTTTATACAGTCGTTTGGATCATTAATTCTATGGGATGCCTTCTAATATTCTTGTTCGTAGAGAGACGAATAATTTGGAGAGAATTATTGCTTATGAAAAATATACACGTTCAATCATGAAGGACTGCATCACGTGCAGAACTTCAACAGCTCGTCATGATGTCATTATTCAACAACTGACCACAAATCCAAGGTCCCCGTTAATGTCCGTAGTATTACAAATCGAAAGTTAAATAAATAAATAAATAAATACACTGAGCTCCGAGCAGAATTTCCGCAGCCTACCGTCCTACAGCATAAGACTGCCACACTTATGTATTACTATCGCAATCTTATCATTGCAAACCTGCAATTACATGTTTTGCCACTGTCACATTTGTGGGGTGTAACTTCACAGTTCGTGCGGTCGCCATGCTGATAACGGTTAGCTTATTAACAATATTTCATACATATGAATATAAATATTTATGTGGTCTTTCATCATACCAAATTTCACGCGCTTAGTTACGCTGGTTCATTACATATGCCCAGCGGCGTAGCTAGGTTTTTGGCGCCCGGGGCGAGTAATCGCAATGGCCGCCCCTAAGAGAAATTACGAACTTTTAAAAAGTCGCAATTATTTATTGAATTTCCTGGTAGTTGTTTTAATAATTTAGAAATTGTGGAGCACAGAAAATCATGTTTTTTTTAAATTAAAGTTTTCAATTTGCTGCCGTTTGCTGCCCCTTGGACTCTGCCATCCCTGGCGGCCGCACCATCCATTCCTCCCCACCACCAGCTACGCCCCTGCTTATCCCCCATCAAACTCGACGAGAATGAAATTTTCGCATCTCCGCTTGGTATTTTACATTTTACAGAGACAATCGTTAGGGAGAATATTTTTAGATAGGTCTATTTATACCTACTCGTCTACTCCATGCAGCAGTCTTTTCGCAAAGCTACACCGTTCCCAGCTAATCAAGAAATTCCCAGCATTTTATGGAACCCGAAGGTTCATTACCGCTTTTACAAGGACCTGCCACCAAAATCCTGTATGCACCTCTCCTTTCCACCCTGCAAGCCGGTCTATAACAATACATAATCCCAAGAAACTACATTAGGCATCGTATTTCCGTCGTGTTGTTATTATTGGTTGTAGGTAATTAAATCTTACGGCGTTTTGGTGGCTTCAGTGACATGACATTCATGCCAAGTTTCGTGAAATTCGGTCAGATTGTTACGATGTTGAAATGAAACACACACACACACACGCACGCACGCACGAGCACACACCGAATAATGCGTCATGTATGTCTCCAAGAAGGAAAGTAAGCTTACAAAGCTTAGCAGACATTGCGTATGATTCTCAGAATCTATAGGTTAAGTTTCCGATACATAGGATTACGCAGTTAAGTCTGGAGTAAAACCTTGCCGTACTGGGAAAACATGATCATTCTGACTTCGACAGGACTACAGCAACACGGAATCATGTGTAATAGCCTGTAATGCTGTAATGCTGTATGCGCCAAATAACATAAAATTCAATTTCATTTCCCTAGTAGTAGTAGTAGTAGTAAAACATGTCTAACAAAGTACTAAGTACCTGACAGAACTTAAGTAGTACATGCAGTAGAGTCCTTCTTGAAGATTAAGATGTCCTCAATTAGTCAAAAATTACCTGAATTTTAAGGAACACGAAAGTTCAGTACCATGCTCACAAAAGCTCGCTACTTTTCCCTGTCCTAAACCAGATGAATCCATTCCACAAAATTGTACCTCATTGCTTTAAGAACCATTTTAATATTATCCGCCCATCTACGCCGAAGTATTTCATGCGGTTCCATTCCTGTAGGTTTTGAAACTAAAATCCCATATATCACTTGTTACTAGGTGAAGGTCTGATGGGTTCTATTTGCTACCACGTGCCATGTATACGTCGAAGTCAGAATAAATTTCTAATTTCTCGGCATCAGATAATTTACTTTATTTCTGAAAATGCTCCGTACACTCCGCAGACTGCTGTGTCATCACATACATTAAACTAAACGCAGTATAGCGTGTTTTATAACTTGTCAATCCACCATTTATTTCATCTTTAGTTTCCTTCCTTTCATCTCCTGTCGTTCTCATTCCTTTCCATCTTCTTCTGTTACAGCACGTGGTAGCTCTGAAAAATTTACGCATTCTAACGTTCTAATTCAACTCTACAGCTCAACAGTTCTAACATTTTCCCTGTCACAAAGCTTCTTTGCTAAAACGTGACAAGTTTCTCCCTTCAGTCCATATTCTTTGCACAGTAACATGTGCACAGCACGGCCGTGAAATTGTAAATGTTCTTCAGGAGACAGCAAGTTCCCCCAAAACGTCGGTAACGTTTATGAATTTACCGACATGATATTTACAGTGAACGCTTAAATATTTTACGTCGCACTGTTTCAAGTGGAACAGAACACGGTTGCGAGCAACCGAGGTGTGCGTCTCACGCAGCAGGGAGCAGTACGTGTACAAAGGCAGGAAATGTCCTGTTAGTGCAGAAAATTACAACAGCGATAACCCTGAGCTACGCAACGCGTGTCCGCACGGATCTGTGCCGACGTAAGGCATTCCTGATTTGAAAACTACGCTGTCATCGGAACAGCTAGCCACGGCAGCGGTTGCGAGACTCCAGGCTTCCGGCGCGGTGTAGATGAGGTCTTCTGTCTTCTGTGGTGTTAAGCAGCGTGTGTCAGGAGCTGTTTACAGACGTTGCGGGAAAGTCCACTGGACCTATACTGGACTGCTTGGCCCTTTCTGGGACTTGAAATCCCGGCTGCCAAACAAAGAACTCCATGTTGTCTGTCCAATTTACCGCGGGCGTTGACGACTATCAAAACCGCACAAGGGAATGAGGGGCGAAACAAGCTAAACTGTTTAAGGTAAAACTGCAACGGAAAATGAATGAATATATATAAGCTGCGAAAAATAGCACTTATTTATTCCAAGAGTATGCATGTCGACGTAAGTTTAGCTCCGGGAATAGCGGTAATCGTACCAAACCCTGTTCCATACACTTGGAAACACGGATAAAGGCGGCCACAAAGGGAAGCCAAACAAAGATTCAGTCTTTACTTAAACTCTCCACACATGCTCAGTTGTTTTACACGGTTCTAACTACGCAGTTGGACTGTGTAAAAAACTGCTTAGTCAGGAACTGTGTAGTTTTCTCACCACATGCACAAAAAAAAAATTCTAATTTCGACTCCAGATACGTACATCTTTAACAAAATCTGCCATTAATATAATTCTTTGTTTGAGACCTCCCTTAGAATGGCTAGGTAAAGGCCAAAATCTGTAGAAGACACATCGTAAAGTGACATACGGTTGTTTATCGTTAAATGTGCAACTGTTGGTTAAATCATGTGTAGTAAAACTTGAGGAATTTTATTCCTTTCTCCAGACATTTTGATTAGGTCTCTATCGTTGAAAAGTATATCGTGTTATGTCGCTGTCGCTATAGTTATGGCAAGAAAGAAAAGAGCCAGAGTCAGAAGTCATTCACCAAAACATGTCAGTCTTTGCACATTTATCTGTAATAAGAATTGCGACTATACCACTAACCTCCCACAATTATCTTAGAATGAAAAAAAATCTTTGGGGAATTTTCTGCACGCCGTTACTCCAAGTAACTGAGAAACAGCACATAAGCAGGAGGCACGCAATATATATGTTTGAGGCGCACAATATATCTGTATGAGACATTCAATATATATATATATATATATATATATATATAAGGCACGCAATATATCTGTTTCAGGCAGGCAATATATCTGTTTGAGGCACGCAATATATATGTATGAGGCAGCCAATATATCTGTTTGAGGCACGCAATATATATGTATGAGGCACGCAATATATATGTATGAGGCAGGCAATATATCTGTTTGAGGCACGCAATATATATGTATGAGGCACGCAATATATCTGTATGAGGCACGCAATATATCTGTTTGATGCACGCAATATATATGTATGAGACACGCAATATATCTGTTTGAGGCAGGCAATATATCTGTTTGAGGCACGCAATATATATGTATGAGGCAGGCAATATATCTGTTTGAGGCACGCAATATATATGTATGAGGCACGCAATATATCTGTATGAGGCACGCAATATATCTGTATGAGGCACGCAATATATCTGTTTGATGCATGTAATATATATATATGAGACACGCAATATATCTGTATGAGGCACGCAATATATCTGTTTGATGCACGAAACATATATGTATGAGACACGCAATATATCTTCATGCATGACTTACGGCAACCTTAGAATTTTTTGCCCATCAAAAAGGCCTTATGAAGTTTTTACGTTCTTAACTGCAACTCCGCCTTTCGAAGTGTTCAAGACGCAAGCTGTGCAGTTTACACAGTTTACACAGTGTTCAAGAAGCAGGCTAGCATTATATTACAACTCCATCACGACTTGGATCTTGTTCATTGTTTTCACTTACTGACCGACACTTCCTAAGCGTGATGTTTCTTCACTCGGTCGCTGCAGTCTTTTGATTTCGCCCTCCCAATTCATTCTACTTTCCGGCATAATTCACGGAACTGTACAAGAAACTCTGCTGACTAATGTGCCAGTATTTCAAACCTAAAAAATAAATACAAATACTGACTAAAGTCCACCACGGCACAACTGAAAAATGAAAGCACGTACAAGTTAATTTCGTGAGAAATGCCGCACACGGCACAATTCTGACTACAAAAATTAAACTGTCAAGCCAAACCACATCTAATTCAGCTCACAAATTTGACCTGAACACCCACGACTTTCTCCTGGCAAGTTCAGCTCTGACTCTGCTATTCGGACTGTGAATTTAGAGCTCTGTAAGGATCTGAGTGCGAATGGGACCCTTCACTCACAGTTCCCTTGTTCACCTCTAACCGTTCGCCCTATAGGGTTTCAGTTACAATGCCAGTGTGATCATTCATTTAGAATAAGGTACCATTACCATTCACTGGATTGGTCATGTTAATGGATAAAAGGTAAAGTGATCCCATTACTGGCCAAGTGTGGCCCAGAGGTTGGGTACTCTTCCATGACCGCGGCACTAGAAGGGGGTGAGTGGTCAGCAACAGGCCCCGGCCGCACTTTACCCCCGAGAAAGACCCTGTACCCATTTTACAGGAGGCTGGGTTGACTCCAGGACCGGTCTGGACGGGCGGCAAGTCTGGTCCCCGCCGGGATTCGATCCCGGACGGTCCAGCCCGTAGTCAGTCGCTATACCGACTGAGCTACCCGGCCCACTCATGTTAATAGAATGAACAGTAAAAGAGAAGTAAGCCAGGTATTGAATAATAATCCCCAGGGAAGTCAACTAACTGGACGACCAAGAAACGGATCGTGGAACTGTGTACAAATGATATTAATAGATGCAAATTTAAAAACTGGAGAGAGTGGTCAAAAAACAGATCTCACTTGGAGAAATCCATTAACGACGCGAAGATTGGCATTTGACTATAGTGCCATCTAAGAAGAAAAAGAACATTTTTAGTAAGAGACAAGAACAATCACCGGAACACAGCACTGGCTTTATTCTCTGACCTTGATGCGTAAGTCGGGTGCTCTCTCGTTATGGAAATCAAAATGACTAAATGTTGACCAAGGTTACGCGCGCTAACTGTAGAAAAGTTTGGGTCACGTGCCGCCCACTCACTGGACACTTTCTACGCTACGTAGCAATTCGCTGCTGATGCTGGACCGCTTATCCAGCCACTTTCACAAGCCAGCTTCAACTACGGTCTTTGTAGTATTCGTCGACCGGATCTGATGTATTAATTTATTAATATCTTCTCTCCTTACCAAAACAGAAATTAAAGCAACAACAACCCGAAAGATAATACACATTTCATGCTATTGCTACGGTATATAGGCCTATACTTAAAATAAATCGAAATGAAAAAAAAAGGTGCTTATTTATAGAATAAATTTTGCCCACAAAACTTATACACTACATGCACAGCAGTCGCTCCATACAGCTGCTTAGACGTCGTTAATTAATAAACTAGTTTATTTAGTATTTGAAATTTTAATAGCTCATAATGTATAATGAAAAATAACAGAATGAGAAGCGAATATAGAATTGTATATAATGTGTAAGAAACACGCCGTGTTTTAATTTGATGTGTATTAGCCCATCATTTGCCTGAAGAGACTGGCCAAGCAGCACATAAGTAACCTCAGCATGCGAGGTTTGAACTCGGGACCTAACGAATACAAAGACGGAGTGTTACCCGGTCGATAGGGACGTTCGTTAATTGGTGTCGTTTACGGCAGGAAATGAAGGCGATAATGTGACCAGACTTCACGAAAAAGCACGTTCATTGGCACCAGCGTTATTAGAAACATGGACATGATACATTACGTCTTCTAAGTGGGCTAATTAGACTCGTGTGTTTGATATTCAAGACTTAAATTTGTAATATGTAAAATGATTTTAGTTGCAGCCTGAAAGTAATGAAAAAATAAAGAAAACGCACCTCTGTAGTATTTGTATGACATTATATAAACATATATATATATATATATATATATACACACACAAAAACACACACACATATATATACATATAATTATAACTTTAATAACATGTAGACGCAAAGTAGCGTACGAAAAGCAGAATAATATTTGTACACAGTTTGGTATAAAATAAGAGAAGGGTAAAATTATACTACCCCTTCAAGACTGCCTTTCACAAAAACCACAAAAAAATTTACTTCCTACTTCGAAAAGAACGCAGTGTATGTCCATGAAAAACAACTAAGGATAAACGTTGTATGGAAAAACAATACATGTTTGTTGTGAAAATCATGAGGAACGTGTGAACAAAGTGTGTAGGCAAAATTGAGGGTTTTAAATGGTGCAGACTAAGAAACACATAAAACCCAAACGACGATAAAAACATGAAACAATGCTCAATATAGCCTTTCAGTTTTAGACCAACGGACACGAAAAAAAAAAAACTGAAAATTACGAACACAGAGAATAATTCGACCTAACGCAGCCGCCAGTGTATACTATCTTCAATAATTAATTCCTTCAGGGTTAAATTCTTTGTCGGTTCGAACCTCTTCGATTAAAAACTATTCATTTCAATTCATCAGCTCTTTATCGCCGATGCAGGGTTATAATAACCTTCCTTCGCCACTTCCAGAGCGACCAAACCACATGTCGGAACACAATGTCTAACACCATGTACAGATAATAGTCTGTTGTTTCTACTCCGCATAGGTGCAACATTCGCTTGTAACTGGTGACGAACAGAAGCAAGTAAACAAAACAGTATCAAAATGCTTTCAGCATGTCGAGCTTATTACCACTGCTCCCTGAATAGCATCGACAGCTCGCACCGAAATATCGGGCCAACAGATCATATTTCATCGTACAAATTTTATAGCTCATTCTCTTCAACTTTCTAATCTTAAAGAGACCATGCAAGTATGCGTAAGTAAAGTTAAAGCAGTCCCGTTACAGACCTGGAGTGGCCCAGAGGGTTCCAGGAAATGAAGGTTCCCAGATTTCGTGACAACGGCACAGGATGGTGGTAAGGTTGTCAGCCTTACGCACCGGCCGCCTTTACCCCCAGGAAATACTCCTGGTACTCATTTCTGTTAGAGGCTGAGTCGACC
>Ga0123352_10005542_pt1 | contig 19042 bp, 12 predicted proteins | sample TergutLab28metaG_FD_89700 | JGI IMG/M metagenome (GOLD analysis project Ga0123352, IMG submission 89700) | Labiotermes labralis P1 segment gut microbial communities from Petit-Saut dam, French Guiana - Lab288 P1 | ecosystem: Host-associated > Arthropoda: Insects > Digestive system > Gut ... | reverse complement strand
GCTGTAACTTCTCTGTCTGTATGTACTGCTTGATTCCACAACACTGTAACATCTCCCTCTTCACACACTGGCTTGGGCATGTGTGTGTACCATTTGTCTGTAGTTTCAATACCTAAGGCTTTGAATATTGAGTAGTGCAAATGATGTGTACACACTTTATCGTGTCTCATTAAATATTAGTTCTTTATTATTATTATTATTATTATTATTATTATTATTGTCATTTTAAATTGCAATGTAGGTAGTTGAAGAATTTGATGCCATACAGTTGTCATTAAAGAAGGTATGTTCAGAAACTGCATCAGCAGTGAAGATTTTGCGTCATGATGGGAACAGGTTTAAGCAGATAAGAGAAGATCGCACTGGCAGGTTCATGGAGTGTTTTAATTCCCTTGAAAGAGAGGTTGATAGCATCTATAAGGTAATTCTTCAAGTTTGGAATTAAGAATACAATACTTTCAGACACTTAATGAAATACTTTCAGTTTAAAACATGTAATATACTTTTCTGTATTATTCCTTGACCCTTTGTAAAAATTCATTTCAGACTTTAACCATTACAATTTACATTTAAAATTTAATGGATTTTCAAGACAGAGCAAATATGGGGTTGGATATTCATAGAAGTGAGATATCAGTCACTAGGTTTTGTAGTAATTGGAAGGATTCATAAAATTTTCTGTAACTCTATTCTATATTCATGAAGGACTGCATTTCATGAATATCTCCAAAACAGTACTGAATTTTATAAGAACCATGTTCGTCTGGTACATGACCTTTATGTTATCCACATCTATTGTAAACATTAAACAGAATAAATTACAGTAGCTTCCAATGAGCTAGTTAAAACAGCCATGGTTTGCTTATTGTGCAATAAGTGTGATTAAATAAATTTCTTCATAGGTGTTGACACATCACCCCATTTACATTACGTTGTTCATTACCATCATGTTAGATTTATGGTTCTTACAATAATGATTGTGAAGTATATTATCTTTTGGGAAATGACAATGTATTATTTGGTAGACAGAAGGCAACATTTCACAGAAATGTACTGGATCTTATGAGAGAAAATTTGTCTGAAATGCTAGTACCTAATCTACCAAAGAGCATGGCATCTTATTACAGAAGGTCAGAGTATTCAAGTGGAGTTATGCTAAATTTTCTTATGCAGGACCTGTATGAAACACTGACTGGAGAAGCCACACTGACTTTAGAAAACCCAGATGAGCCTTATCATGCAGGTGTGAGGTACAGTGTACGAGTTCCAGGAAAGAAGTGTGTTGCAATGGACTGTCTGTCAGGTGGCGAGGCTGCAATGGCAAGCTTGGCTTTCTTGTTTGCTTTAATCAGGTATTGTATGTAACTGGTGGTGGAGAGAGAGAGTACTAATATATATATATATATATATATGTGTGTGTGTGTGTGTGTGTATATGTAATGCAGAATGTACTCTTTTAGTACCTCAGTCAGTGAACAACCACCCAGTGCTATGTTTTGCACATCCAGGACCAAAGGGTTGCCAGATGTCATGTTCTAGATATTACACAGAAAACTGTATTGTGTCATAATGTATTTTGTGGTCTTAATTATTATTGCCACAAACACCTCAAACTTGACTACTGTGTTTCGTTTTTTATGTTCTTTGCAGATATAAGAAAATGTCATTCATAATTCTTGATGAACCAGATGGATCACTTGACCACAGAAATGTATCAAGATTTACAAAATTTTTGAAGCAATATAATAATTTGCAGATAATTATCATTACACACAGTCATCGACGTGCCTATGCTGTGTTGGCAGATGATGTCATAGGTGTTGCCAGAGAGGTATGACAGAATATGTATGGTAGCTCTTTGACTGCTCCTTCTGTTTGATTCCTCGAACTTCATGTATTACTATAATTTCTGGAAATAGTTGATCATATTTAAACAAGACAGGCTGTGCACATATAATACAACAATGTGGTGCATTAGTGTAACCACTGTTGCAGTTGAAAAGCAAGAGTATTAACATATGCTGTGTGTATGTAGGCTTAGGGATCCAGCATGCAAAGCATGTGTTCCATATCATCTGTGTTTTGTCTGGCTGTAGAGTGTTTTTTGATATTATCTCAAAAATGATATGATTTTCATGTAAAATGTGCTGAACATAAAATGTGAGTTTTGATTTTCTCTACAATTTCAGTCTGAAACATTTCTAAGAAGAATTTAGCTAGATATTATTATGAAAGTACATATGTCTTCATATAAAGTACCCATTATTCTCATCATATTTTAATGAAACTTGAATTTCCTTGAAAGATTACATGAAAAAAAATTTTATTAAATTCCATCCAGTGGGAGCCAATTTGTTCCATACGGATGGACAGACAGACAGACATGATGAAGCTAATAGTCACTTTTCGTCATTTGGTGAACTCACTTAAAAATGATATCCTCCTCACAGAATTTCAGTTTAGATTATACTTTACATGGTTTGTATTTTTCTGTAATGACAAGGAAGTCTAGCCTGTTCTGAAGCAGTCACTGCAGTTATTACTTCCAGCAAATATTTAAGGAATTTGTCATTGACATGATGCATTTCAGAATCCTAAAAAAATAGCTGCTTCTGGCTTTCAAAATGTTATAAATTTTGTGGTAGTAACGCCAGAAAATTGATATTCTTTTTATGGAACTCTCCTATCAGTCACAAAATATTCAGTAGATAATGGTTGTGCCAATTTTACAGGGCTTTATGAATTTCACTCACACTTGAGCTTACCAAACATAGACAAATAAAGCACGGTTTTATGGGATGTAACACCATGTAGCCTGATAGGAAGAGACAAAAATCTTGGAGAGACCTGTATACTAGACTGCACGGTGTCACATCTCAGAAGCCTGTAATCTGGGTACTTCCTGCTGTGAGAACTTCATAACTCAAATAGACAAAGGAACATACATTTGTATGTTACTACGCAACACTGAACGAATACATTAATTTTTGCATGATGATCAGAAATGCAGAACTGGAAGTGGTACAAGTGTTCTTCAGGTCCACTTTCTTCCATGCCATTTTATTATAGCGTATGCTACAATACATTTTTATGTATTTTCAGAATGAAAATGAGTCAGCAGTCAGTAAACTCTCTCTTTTGGATCTAACAGAATATTAGAGGTCATAAGAAGAAAATCAGCATACAGATATCAGAAGTTACTTGTCCTGTTACAGCATTTTAAACTACGAAGTTCAAATATTTGTTTAAAATTCAAGTTTACTCATTGTGATATAGTATTGTCTGAAAAATGAACTTGCATGTAGGCATGCAATTGTAGTGGTGACAGTATTTTAATGATAAAATAGATGTAGTAGCTGAAATATTAGACTTGTGGGGCTTTTTTTGTGTTAAAAAGAAACAGCAAACACTGGCATAAAATAAGTTTTTTCACCATTCTTATGTATGGAATACTTTCAAATTTTATAAGATATTTTTAAGTTCTGAAGTGACTAATTAGTTAGAGGGAAGGTGATAGTGACGATAACATTTAATTAACATACAGTTTATGATTGTACATCCAACATTTTTTAAGTTTACATGAATGAATGTTCAACATGTTTAAGCTCAGACTATTCATTTGAATATGCTTAGATACTGGTTTCAACTGAAAAAAAAAATATCTCCTCAACATGCTGACTTCATGTAATCCACATGTATTGCCACTGTCTGTTGAACATGCCTTTGTGTAATGTTATCATTCCTACAGAAGTGCAAGTTATGATTGGCTTATCAATTTCTGCAATAAACAAGGGATTAATTAAACTTTACTGCTGTACAACGTGGCTGTTTTTTTATGCTACACGAACCATAAGTCATATGGTGAATGCAGACTGGAATTTTATAAAATGTAATATTTCTAAGTATGAAATGTAAGGATTTTACTGCAGAAAAAAGAAACAGTTCTGTGACAAATATCCTTTATATTTTCTGTGTGAAGCTTTGTTTTTTGGGAGATAGGTGTCATTGTCTCAGAGAAACTTGGTGCCTCCTCCTTCTCAATAGGTAAGTGTTTTACCCTGAAGATGGAGGCAGCAGATTCCTTTTAAACATTTGTACCCCTCAACTTAACCAAACAGCCCCACGTCCCAGAAGACAGCGATAATCAGTCACTGCTGTGAGAAAATCAAATGTCATACATATTCTGTACTTACCAACATCACGAACTGAAGGAACCAAAAAATTTTGACAAACAAGTAGGAAAGAAGTGACAAGTAATACTAGGGAAATGCAAATTAAGAGGTTACAAAATAAAGAGAAGCATGCAGCCTCATGTAAAGTTTTTTGTGTTAAGCGCTTTTTGAGTTTATGTTCAATTTTTTATCTGATACACTTGCTTGTGTTACGTGTTACATATTCATAATTCAAGTTACATATCAGTCTTATTGACATGCATAATCAAGTAATTACTAGATATAACCAGTTGTGTGGGAAATGTTGAGTGAGGCGTGTGTTAAATAAAGGGGGCCATACTTAGCAATAATGTATGTCAGCAGCAAGTGTTGGATTAGCCACGGCATTATTTTTTTGCTTGTCATTTACAGATGGTAGGAAGGTGCCTTTCATTGTTACTCCAGTACCTTGAGGAAACTGCTACAAAGTTTTATTCTGCTTCTACCCTTTTAATTCCAAGAAAATTATTTTTAAACAGGCTATAATACAAATATGAACAGTCACTCCTTGCATAGGAACACAAAATTTAAATACAGACGGAAAGGAAAACTGAACATGTGAGGATATTTATAAGCAGGTTAATCTGGAATCAAAACAAAATTTCACAATATACATGAAAATACTTGTCTCATCTCACAACTTTCTGCACCCAAAATGCAACATTGGAACTAAAATTTCAAACATATGTGGTGGGAGACTATTAGAATACAATCAGTCATATTCCATTCTTACTCAAGTTTTCACTTTGATGTTTACAGTGAATGAAACCTTGAAAATTTGTGCTGGAGATTATGAATTCAGTGAAAAATGTTAAAATTCAAATGATGAAATAGTCCTGTTGTTAAATTCAAATGGTGAAAAGTCAGTCTTATGGTTAAATTCAAAAGGTTATAAAGTCAGTCCTGTGGTTATGCATGTTCAAGTTTAATGTATTTTACAGTATATGTTTGTTGTAAGCTAGGCATTTGTTTATGTCAGTGGTGTGTTTTATAAAATTTCTGTTACTGTGTTGTGTATTGCAGCGTGGTTTTTTTTGTGAAAGTTCTCTTCTCAATAAAAAATATGTGTTTGACTTTGTCCAAGAAAATATCCAAGAATAATAATTGACTCTTAATTATAACAATGATGATTTGGAATGATTTTGCATACTACTGAAATGGCAAGCAGAATACATACTGAAGTTCTCAGTCTTCTAGAATGTGATACCTTGGGGTCTGGTAGATGTATCCACTGCTTCCATTGTCAAGGATATGCTGTGATGATGGAGACAACAAGTTCCTCCAGAACGTCAGTACACTTCTACCAGACTGTGCGACATCACTTCCTAGATGACAGTAAACAATCCTAGTAGTCACTGCTGTCCAAGCCTTGTACGTCCCTCATGATACATCACAATCTACCTACCCATCCTGTTTCTTCATTATCCTTTTGTCACTACCATATCTGAAATACCCTGCACCAATTGCAAAGAGCATAGTTTGTTACAATTTTTATCACACCTATTTATATTCCCGCATTTACATGATTGATTAATTTTGAGAAGCTTAACGATTTGTTGTTACATTGTTTTGTTGCTAATCTGCTGCAAAATCCCATGTTTGATGAAGCAACAGCACATAACAAGAGAAAGGTAAAGGAAAAGAAAGATGAATTGGTTATGCAATTGGTGTTTTAGTTTGATACAAGAAGGGGGAAAAGGTGGAGGATTAGGACGAAGGGCTAAAAAAATGAGGAAATGCTGAATTTTAACTCTCATATGTGTAATCTCATGCAAGATACAGTGAAGAGTTGATCCAGCATTGATGCAAGTTAAATCAGTGGCATCAGATTTGCCTGTACTTCCAAAATATCTGGGTCAAATCTGGGGAACCTACCAAGCAAGTTCATTCTGATTTTCTCAGTTCTTCCAGTTAAGTGCTTCTAGGACTGAGATCAGACAAATTTCTTATCCATGACTTGCTTTTTATCTGTTTAGCATTACCTTTTTCCATGAAATTACTGGGTATGATAAAATATACAGGCCTGAAGTCAGTTTTGCTGCACTGTTTGTTGCACTGCTGACACAGCCAACAAATCCAGTGAGAACGTAAGATTACATTTTAACTGCGTATAAGTTTTGTTATAGGTATGTCTGTTGCAAGAGATTCCGCTGCTCACTGCCACTTAACTTGATGTTTATGCCGACACAACTTGGTCGCCAGAGACTTGTTGAGGACATAATGTGCAGCGCGAAGGTGAGGTTAGCATTGAAGTAACAGTTGTTGAGATTACTACGTGTACCGTCAGTTTTAGGATTGAACAGGATGGACAAAGTAGCATATAAGAAACATTATGGCGCTTCCGCTTAACCACTGTTGCCGTGGAAAAGCAATAAGTACAATTACATATTCCCGGCGTATGTCTGTATCATTAGTTATCCAGCACGCAATCCGCAAGCGCTATTTTATATCGTCATCCGTAGCCAGTCTGGCTTTACCATATTTTCCCACATTATCTCATAAACGGCACGATTTAGGGAAAAAAATATTGACATTAAGTGAGTGATTTGATTTTTTCAACAACTTTGAACGTTTCCCATTTTAAGAAGAACTCATCGAGATAATATCATAAATGTACATTGGTCTTCATGTAAAGTAGCCGTTATTCTTGTCATATTTTAACGAGATTTGAAATTTCTCGACAGATTTTCAAATAATCCTTCAAAAATCAAATGTCACAACAATCCATCCAGTTGGAGCCGAGTTTTCTATGCGGACGGGTAGGCGGGCGGACAGATGGACGGACGGACAGACAAGCAGACATGACGAAGCCAATAGTCGCTTCTCGAATTTTGCGAACGCACCTAAAAATACCTTCATCATGATGAATGGGTGGTTTCCTACATATCGCAGCACAGTAATTATAAACCACTATCTGCAATGACGGATTAATTCGTATTTTCCGTAACGTATGAACTTAAGTTTTAAATATTACGTTATTCCTCGCCGGTTCCAATGGCCGCGCGGTCGAAGGCGTAGGTCTACAGCCGTTCGCCTGCTGAGATTGTGGGTTTGAATCCCACCGAGGCATGGATGTCAGTTATGAGTGATGTGTGTTGCCAGGAGGAGGTCTCTGCGACGGGCTGATTACTCGTCCAGAGGAGTCCTACTGACTGTGGTGCGTCTTTGTGTGTGGTCTAGAAACCTCGTGAATGAGGAGGCCCTGGCCCACTGGGGGCTGTTGCGCCAAAAAAAAGTTATTCTTCAGTCGGCATAATGATTAGACTACAGGCTGGATTTAGGAATCGGCCTTCGATCCCCGGCAGGGATAAGCAGTTCATCTCTTCTGCAAATCGTCCAGACCGGCTCTGGTGCACCGGGCTTGGTATTCGTGGGGGCTGAAGTGGCCAGGGCGTGAAACTGTTTAGGTTATGGATACGTGGAGCTCTACCTCCTCTCCCCCATATTCCTTCATGGGTTGGTGTTTAATAATGCAAAGGGACCAACTGATCTTCACATTTTTATCATTTAGGTGAATTTTCATCTTCGAAAAATGACACACTCTTTTACTAATTGGCGTTAGTAAAGGGCGGCTGACAACTGTTACAGTATGAGTCAGCCTTTATGACTGTACCGGGTCGTAAGCCCAAATTTTTTATGGGCATGTTCGTTGTGACAGAACCTCCTTATAAATTCTCACTCCCTTCTCAAGGTCAAATTGTTGTTACGGTTTTCATCGTTGCACCGTGCATTTTGAATTCCACGTAATTCACACACCAACAAATGCACTATTTATTAACTTGGTTAAAAGTTTTAATTTGCATTAAAATACACAATAATATCGCTCCCACATGTTTCGGATTCTAACGACCATCATCAGGGAGCTTTATCTGTACGTCGTTATATATATTTGGTGATGTGGCAGCATGTCGTAGAGCGGCCACTCTACGACATGCTGCCACATCACCAAATATATATAACGACATAATTTTACTGAGTGTTTTAACAAAAATATAACTTTAGTCAGATACAGATAAAACTCCCTGATGATGGTCATTAGAATCCGAAACATGTAGGAGCGATATTATTGTGTATTTTAATACAAATTAAAACTTTTAACCAAGTTAATAAATAGTGCATTTGTTGGTGTGTGAACTACGCTTTGTTACGGTCTTACAAATTGATTTCAATGTCACGTTGTCACCTTCTGTCATGCAAATCCATCATACGTTTTTACAGCTAATAACAGTTTTGATAAGTCAGTGCGTCATGTGGATGACCGCCAACGTTAGTTTTATGCATTTGTTTCCAAATGGCGTGAGGCAACTTTTCAAGTCAAAGGTGAGGCGAACGTCTTTCGTAGATCTGAGAGAGCAAATCGCGAAATTGCAGACTGAGGTCGGATGTCAGATATCCTTATGAAAGTGCATTTTCTTTCACTGTTTCAGCTTCTCACAGACGACGCCTTACTGCAGCTATCGTGCTGGGGGTCATATAGGCTTAAGTACTTTGTTCTGCACGGCGGTTTTAAATCAAACAGTGGCCTTATTTTGGGTTTTTGCATCGTGTGGGGGCTGTGCATTCCTTCAAAGCGGTAGGCGGTGGCACAGTTGGTTGAGGCACTGCGCTACAAGCCGGAAGGTCGCGGGTTCGATTCGCTATAATCTCATTGGAATTTTTCATTGACGTAATCCTTCCGGCTGCACTATGGCACTGGGGTCGACTCAGCCTCTAATAGAAATGAGTACAAGAAATATTTCCTGGTGGGCAAAGGTGGCCGGTACGTAGGGCTGACAACCTTACCACCTTTATGTGCCGACTGTCTTGAAATCTGGGAGCCTCCAACTTCTGGAACCCTCAGGGCCTGTCCAGGCCTGTAATGGAATTGCTTTACCTTTTTACCTCCTACATTCCTTCAAATCCTCGCAGTATTACCACTACACGGTGCAGCAAGAGAGGAAGAACGTCAATGGTAATAAAAATCCAACCAGATGTAACAGTATGCAGATATTTTATTTACTGCAAAGTCGCTCTACATGTTTCGGGTGTCACAGCACCCATCATCAGGAGTACTAAAAACTGTAACAGCAAACTCCGGTCCAGGTCATAATATTGGTACAGCTACTTCCCTTCAACGTGGCCCGATCGGGCATCCTGTTGCATCTGGTTGGATTTTTATTAACACTGAATTACGATGTACGGAACCATAAGTTTAAAAAAAAAGGAAGAACGTCTTTGTATTTTAACAATTTATTTCTAAATGGCCATAGCAAAAGATGACAACTCATTTACCGAAACTATTATTGTTCTATTAAAAATGTAGAAAACATTAAGTACTTCGCATTTTTATCAAAATGTACACATTTTCCTTAACTGGAATTAGGGGAGGTACTGACAGAAATGCAGTTACGATCTTAGACAATTTTACGAATTTCACGACCGCTCAACAGCATTAAGTGTAGGCCATCTTTAACCACTTGAAGCACAGCTTCTATTGCTCGACTTATCGCGAAACTCGTAAATAACGAATAGCATTTAGTGTTCATCCCCATTACTGAATTTCACCTACAGGACCGCCGAGAGTGGGGTCGGACCCCTCTTGACGGCACTGTTCACCTAAAATAGGTTAAGAAACGTGGATCTTACGCGTGTAAATATATACAGACCCACAAGCGAAACAGGAGACTTACTGAGCGGAATTTCATTAGACTATTACATAACAACGCCAAGTGCAGATTCAGAATTCCAAATGCCACTTAATTGGCCAAGAAATACGGAAACTGTAGGTGCAAATTTATTTACACCTATAGGCTAAGTAAAGTATGGACTTCATGGTACCGATTCTAATAACATTTATTTTTCCTTGGGATCCCCAATACCGTATTTAAAAAAGTCAGTCAAGAATTAGAAAAATTAATTGTAGGAAAAGAAATTGTCCCTTTAATCACTTCTTTTTATTCCGACTATACACGCACTATTTTTATTTGGTGCAACAGCCCCCAGTGGGCCAGGACCTCCTAATTATCGAGGTTTCTGGATCACAACTAAATGCACATAATATGTTATATACACATATTTACCACCAGTTACCTGCTACACGTTTCAGTATTTTTTACATCATCCTCAGGGAGACCACTGCATTACCTGCTCAAATCTATATGCTTTTTGCAATGTTGCTATAAAATATACAATATACCCTTTTTAATTTACAATGCTGCTACATTGTTTAAAAACCATATGTATTTTGTCCTTCTGTATCTTAAAAAATTTTAAAAATGTCAGTTAAAATCTTTAGCTGTAGCACATTAATATCTGTGGGCTCCTGCTATTTATTATGTATGTTGGCAATATATGTGTTCACTGTAGCCAGCTGTGTTTGGGTCTGCGCAGTGTGGAAAGCTTCAAAACAGCTGCCTTAATTAGAATACCCGTCACTGCACGTACTTCGACCACTCATAATTGCTCGCCAGCGTCGTGTTCACGCGAGGAGTGCTGAATATCACGTCAGTCGGAGAAGAAATGTGGAAATTACGGGTGGAAATTCTACTGGACGCTGAAGAATTTTGAAGTGTCGCTATTACTACATGGGCTTAAACGATACCCAGTACTCCTTAACAATAACTGGGTTAGATCTCCGATACACAACGCTGCAAATTCGGCCAAGAAATATGGAAACTGTCGCTAAAATACCACTTACCGCCCTGAGTAAACTATTGCTTTCACTGCACGAATTTTCGTGAAAATTTTTATTGTTCAGTGGAATAAGAGAATTTCGCCGTCGCTTGAGTAATAAATTTGTGGGATAAATCACCTAATTTTATCTGACGTAGGGTAAAGTTACGTGCCGGTTCATAGTGTCACTCAAGCACGTCACCCTTTATCCTAATTCCCAGACATTATACCCATCTCAAAAATAGTTACGGTACATCGTGATATAGTATCTGCTTTTTCAACTACATTTCTGAATTTCACCATCACAGCCCAGGATATTTCTGTTGAAGTTTTTCATTGCGGTAAGACAGCAGCTACCACAAGGATGTAGGGGGTTTGTGATTCGGAGTTTAGCCGCGTCGTTGGTCAAAAATTGTGAACATATAAACAAAAATGTAGTTGAAACTTTTTAGGTGCTTTCTCAAAATTGCAAAAAGCGACTATTAGCTTCGTCATGTCTGTCCGTCCGCATGGAAAAACTCGGCTCTTACTGGACGCATTTTCATAAAATTTAATATTTCAGTATCTTTCGAAAATCCACAGAGACAATTCAAGTTCAGTCAAAATGGGAAAAGAATAGCGGGTACTTCACAGGAAGATCAATGTACATTTGTGATCATATCTCTCTCAATTATTCTTAGAATGAGAAATGTTTCAGACAAAAGTTGCAGAGAAAATCAAAATATACATTTTGTGTACAGTTTTTTTTTTTCGAAAATCGTGTCTTTATGAAATAAATTGGAAAAATAATGTACAGACAGGCAGGCAGAGGACTGATAGTAATATGGCACATGCGCATTGTATGCTGGATACCTACGGCTACAAACACAGACTCAGAATATGTAATACTTATTGCTTTTCCACAGCAAAAACGGTTATACAAAAGCGCCTCAATATTACGTTATATGTACATTTGTTGTCATGTCTAAATTTGCCGAAGTTCCTAGGTTATGTGAATGCTAACTGTATGCGTCTTACACCTGCAGTAATTGTGGGGGAAATTCTTATACACCACGTTTGATGTTAAAATTTAAAAAATGCGGAAGCAAACATTCGCGTTGATTGCAAATTAGAAGGTTTACACACAGGTTCAGCTGGAAATTCCAGTGTTCTGGAATATGAAGATGTGTTCCGGAATATGATGCTGGGTTCTGGAATATGACGCTGCGTTCCAGTGTTCTGGAATATGACGATGTGTTCTGGAATATGATGCTGCGTTCTGGAATATGACGCTGTGTTCCAGTGTTCTAGAATAAGACGCTGTGTTCCAGTGTTCTGGAATACGAAGATGTGTTCCAGTGTTCCGGAATATGACGATGTGTTCTGGAATATGATGCTGCGTTCTGGAATATGACGCTGTGTTTCAGTGTTCTGGAATATGACGATGTGTTCCCATGTAAGTGGGTCCCGATGTTTCGAAGGGACGTTTCGTCTTCATCTTGAAAACTTCAGGGTCCATGAAGAATGCACTTTCATGGAACTTGAACATTTGAAGATAAGGCGACACGTTCATTCGAAACATCGGGAACCACTTACCTGGCGAAGCGGCGCCGCATCCTAGAAACACCGGAAGCGTCTGTGTTTTAACTTAGGCCTGCTGAAAATACGTTTCCTCTAGAATAACATAGGAAATGTAATACAACGTAACGTACAGGAGCTACCGGATCTTAGCCTTTCGCTACCCTTCTCAGGGTGTCACTGATCTACTGGGGTCAGGCCTTTCATTCATGTTCACAGCTTGTGCACGTATTATGGAATGCTATTACTATTATTAGGGTACGACAGTAACGCCACCCATGTGAAAGCCTTATAGAGGCCCTGAGGGTACCAGGAGGTTGGGGCTCCCAGATTTCGAGAAAATGCCGCATGAAGGTGGTAAGATTGTCAGCTCTACGCACCACCCGCCTTTAACCTCTGGAAATATTTCTGGTACTTATTTCTCTTACAAGACTTAAACGAAACCAGGTCCACAGTGAGGCCGGAAGGAATAAGTCAATGAAATATCCGAATGATACCATTCGGGAATGAAACCTGCGTTGTATTAGGGAACGTTGTTTTATTTCGTTTAAAAATTATTGTATATCAGCGTTGATTTTATTTTTGTTAAATTTATTGGTCATACGCAACTTGAAAAATCCTTTAATTTCTGTGGCTTCGTATTATTATGTAGCTGTAGCAAAGAACACAACGTTAACTATCAGATACTTTGACTGAATTTTTGCTTTCATTTTCCTTCAAGTAAAATGCATTTTAAATTCAAAGTTTCATCCGGTCGCAATTAGTGATTATTAAATATTCTTACTTTGAATATTTTCTCTTAATTGCCTAACATATAAACCCCTTCCTTGTGCCATACATTGTTCAATGACGCACTGCCTCCATTTAACGTAACCTTCTCGTAAACGGAACGATTTTTGAGAAAACAAATATAGTTGACGTGAAATTCATACTTTGTTTTTCGTTCCAAAAATTTTTTTTGAAACGTATTTTATTTAGGGAAGAATTTAGCGCGATATTATTTTTAAAAAGGCAGATATAGTTAGGTCATCATGTAAAGTTACTGATATTTTCTACCAAAAGTCAACAATTTAAACCGATTTTAATGAAAGTCCCCAACACAAATTTCCACGAAAATCCGTCAAATGGGAGCCGAGTTGTTCAATGCGGATGGACAGTCTGACGTAAGGAAGCTACTAGTCAATATTCGGAACTCTGCAAACGTGCCTAAGTTCCTGAATTCTGTTTGCCTAAGTTTAAGTAGGATCTGACACACAAGCTGTTTCTGAAAATTCTAAGTAATAAAAATTCCATGTTATTATATGATCACATCTATTTTATATGGAATAGTCTACATTCTGTTTTTTACGCCACTGTATGTTGCTCAAGACACCAATATTCACTGTAACTTACTGTCATAATTGTTTTGAAAATCTCAGTTTTTACTTCGTGCTTTATAAGCAGTCCCGTTACAGGCCTGGAGTGGCCCAGAGGGTTCAAGGAAGTTAAGGTTCCCAGATTTCATGACAACGGCACAGGATGGTGGTAAGGTTGTCAGTCTTACGCACCGGCCGCCTTTACCCCCAGGAAATGCTACTGGTACTCGTTTCTGTTAGAGACTGAGTCGACCCCAGGGCCATAGTGCGATCGGAAGGATTTTATGTCAATAAAAAATTCCAATGGCACCAGCTGGGATCGAACCAGCGACCTTCCTATTTGTAGCATAGCACCTTAACCACTGTACTACCGCGGTCTTCATGCTTTATACATATATAATTAATGTACGTTCTCCCCGACGATGACTCACAAAGAGTCGAAACATGTTGGATGTATTATGTTTTAAATTTGAAATATAAATGTACATTCTCATATTGTGCATTTAATTGCTTATTACAAGACAGTTTAAGATATAAGTTATAAATGATCGTACAGTTGATACAGTGAACTGCCAAGTGTTTAAAGGGTCACTTGAGTGTATGAGATAAAACTTTTTAATTAATTGTCGAAGAAAATGCTAAGTTTTTCTGCACGTGTCTGACGCATTGCAGAAACTTTCATCAGCCTCAGCGTTGGCGATGCTCAGTTTGCTTCGTAATTCCACAAAATCAGCACAGAAAGCCTCGTGCTCAGGGTGAAGCAACCTTACTGGCTCAATTTTGATTTGTGGAGGAGAAACATATTCTGTCATCTCCCGCAATTAATTCAGTCAACGTTTCTGTTATTTTTTAATAAACTAATATCCCGAGGCCACCGTCGAATATTTTTGCCGGAGTAAAATCGCCGAAACGTTAAGCTGAATTCTGACATCATCTAGTGCTGAGGTTCAGAATTCGTAGACACATACCTCCAATCTTGCACATGTCTTCATACCATGGTAGTTAATTAAGCACAGGGACAACATTGCTCTCAAAGTTTTTAATATTATCACTATTAAACACGAATAATATATAAACTGCATAAAAACCGTCATTTACAAATAAAATTTGTTGTCAGTATTCATTGCATCGTGTTTCGACCGGCCGCCATCTTCGTGTAATACAAAACATATGAAATACTTGTAAGGTTCATTGCAAAATTAATTACTACAAAAAGGAGAAACTAGATCTCATTTTGACATAAAAGGTAATAATTCATAATAATTTTTGCTTTTATATAATTTTGCAGTTGTAATTATGCCAGATATTGTCAAGCTATGCAAGAATATGGCCTTTTAAAGTTCCAGCTTTTATAATATTTAAGGTTATTTTACGTTGAGTAGTTTTTTTGGTGTATAATATTACAATGAGAAGATTTATTAGAGTAGTTTCATGGGTTTAAGTTTTTTTTATGAGTTAGACTAGTTGAAGTTTGTAGCATTATAGACAATATGTAACGCGAATTTGCAGTGCATAGGTTAGAAGCTTCCTGTAATGGTGAATACTTTCGGAGGATTTTTGGACTCGACTTTGTTTTAGTGTTACTGTAAGGGTAACAGTTCTAGACGAACATGGTTATTCTGAGAATGGTGCTGTGCGAATCTGAAGGAATTGCAACCTATAAGCTGTACTTTATGTCTTGGTAGGTCTTTACGTCACAATATGCGATTCTTTAAGTTTCTACCAGACTACATCGCGTCACATTCCAGGCAACTAATTTTTTTTTCAGAATAAAATGCTACGCTCTAAGGTGGAGATAACAATCCCCCCGAAACGTCGGTAAACTTCCACTACACTACATTGTGTCACACCCCATAACACGGTAGCATTCTATTTAACTGTTGCCAAAGCCGGTGACGACGGATGTCATGGACTGTAACTGAACTTGTCCCCGTGCTCCCGAGTTCACCATGATGACCCCCACAAGCAACCGCATGTACTGCAGTTAGTGCATTCACTGCAGATTGAGAGATATTAATATAACCGATGCGTGAATGCAATAACGACCTCAACAAATGAGCCGTAACTGAAAAAAAAAATCAGTAGCTTCCTCTGAAGCATCCCTACATCTCTACCAGGTTGCAAATATCACGTTCCAGAATAAATAATTTTCGTATTTACCACCGCGAGAACTTTAAATCTTGTATAATGTTACAGAATTCTAAGATTTCGCGAAGTGACTTCATAGGCTGATGTCGAAACGAAGAATTAAATCCGCTGGGATCTCACCAGAGGCATAAACAAACAATTGTAAAGGTGAAAGGACATGACACAATGTAAGGTGGTGGAGCTTACTTCATGTCTGCATTTGCAGCGTGAGGGAGGCAATATTTTTCTGACAAATAGAGTACCCACATACCTGAAATTGTGGCTTTACATTCCAGAAGAACGCAATCAAAATATTCAAGTATGTGAGAATCTCAAGCCTTAAAATTCTAAAGAGTTATTTTTTATTATTATTTAGCAGGTTGTTCGACGTTTCTACATCTTCCTGCGTCCATTTGACAGTTATCTTATCTTTTTCTTCCATTTGTCTCTGTCATTCCAGTCTTCTTCTATTCATCCCTTTTCCCCCAACAGTCCTCTAATCCCTTCCGCCCAGGTAGCTTTAGGTCTTCCTCGTTTTCTTCTTCCTGGTGGGCTCCATTTCATAAATTTTTGGTAGTCTCCCCTCTTCCATTCTCTGAACATGTCCATACCATTTTAGTTTTTTAGTCTTAATATCGTCTAAAAGAGACCTTGTTACATTCATTTGTCGTTTCATAATAGTGTTCCTAATTTTGTCCTTTCTGGAAATTCGAGCCGATCGTCGCCAAAAATCCATTTCTGTGGAATTCAGTTTTGATAACGTTTTTGATTTTAAACACCGTGTTTCTGCTGCATATGTAATTGTACTTTTAACTGTTGCATGATAAATATGAGTCTTTGTTTTGGGGGTCACATCACGGTCCCACAAAATGCTGTTTAGTTTCGTTATAGCTGATCGTCCTCTATTAATTCTATCATTTATTTATGGCTCGTGATTTCCATCTTTGGTTATTCTTACCCCCCCAGATAAGTATATTCATTTACATGACTTATTATTCCCTTCCCGCCTTCTATTTTATTATTTATTATTTATTTTTAACCATGATATATATTTCGTACTGCTGGCTTTCAGCGCCTTGATCATTTTCTTGGTATGACAGAGTAAGCCTAAAGCGGGACTGTTTTTGACTTCAACCAAAGAATGAGGTTTGTTCGTTCCATCGGACCAACAGAATGTAATTTCCTACTTTTTCATCTGAAGAAGGAAGCAGAAAAGTCTCCGAAACGTTGAGTTTAATTAGGATTAATATGGCGGTGGAGAAATTTCAGACAACCAGCAGTTTTAAACCGCAGTTCTGTTTGTTATTTTCGGTAGTGTTTCCTTCCGTAGGAGTGGCGTAGTCAGCGTACGCAGAATGACCAGGTTCCGGGCTGGGCGATGCAGAAATTGGTATTGGACTCTCAGTACAGGCCAGGAAATTCTCGCTTTCACAAATCGCCCAAATTGGTTTTGGGGTACACACAGCCTCCTATTTAAAGAGTACTAAGAGCGCTCTGTTACATAGTATAGTGCGTGCTAACCTATTTTGGAATATTTACTATTAGTTGTCATGCGATAGATCATAAATTGGAATTCCAGCCCTCTGTTTGGGAGTATCAGATGAAGAACATTACGAATAAGGGCGGCTAGTATTTGGCAGTGAAATACCTTGCTCATAAGAGTTTACAGTTATTCCTGACACTGCATTTTTATTGGCTATTCAAAGAAGGCATGGGTTTAGTTCATCCTTGAGGATTGTTTGGGTTCAAATAAAGTACCTTTGCTAATTGTAGTTATAAGTGTAGAAAAGTAAGGTAAGGTAAAGTGCACCCTTGTACAGGTACTGAGGCTCTGTACAGGTCGTGCGGCCCATAGGGGGAGTAGAGGTATAGCTCTACTCTTTCTTGGCCACGGCACTAGAAGGAGGTGAGGGGTCAGCGTCACGCCCCGCCCGTTCTTTACCCCGGGAAAGACCCGGTAACCATTTTACAGGTGGCTGGACAGGTGTGGAAAATCTCGTCCCACCGGGATTCGATCCCCGAACCGTCCAGCCCGTAGCCAGTCGCTATACCAACTGAGCTACCCCGCCCACCATAAGTGTAGATATTCTTCCTATTCCTTACTTCCAAGTACATGCGTCCATGTCCTTTGAACAAAGGTGTGTCGTGACAGGCGCAACGCTAATCTAAAAGGCCATTCCACTAAACATCGCATGTAATTTAAACATCTAAATAAGAGCTTCCATTATTTTGATGTATGTGCCGTTGCACTCTGTACAATGTGTTATCCAGACCAACTAACGCAACACATGAATATATTTACAGTATTTTATGTATGGTTAATACTGCTACACGTTTCGGTGCACCCTCACCATATTCAGGGAGTCTTATCCTTCTACTTTGCTGAAGTTACAAAAATCAGTAGTATAAAATGTTTATATACGTGATCGTTACAGTTGATGATAAAATAGAATCTATAAAACGTTGTGACCTGTGTCAATTTTTATAATTACTGCACATGGAAGTTGTTAGTTTGGTGGCTGTATAGACAATTTGGACTGCAATTAAGGTCTAATCTCTAAGTTGGTGTTCCTGTCTGTGGGTATGATAAGGTATGATAAGGTATGATAAGTTCTCATCATACCTACATACAGGAAACACCAACAAAGGCCGCCAAGCTAACAACTTCCATATACTGTAACTGCAGCAGTTGATACAGCTCACGAAGTTTTATAGATTGTATTTTACCACCAACCATAACAATCATGCAAACATTTTAAACAATTGATTTTATTGAGTTTGGAATATTAATGATTTGTTGACATTGCGAGAGGAAAGGAAGCTGAGGGTGTTTGAGAACATGGTGTCGAGGAGAATATTTGGACCTAGGAGGGACGAGGTAACGGAGGAATGGAGGAGAATGCATAACGAGGAGCTAAATGATTTGTACTCCTCACCCAATATTGTGCGAGTGATAAAATCGAGAAGAATGAGATGGGCTGGGCATGTGGCGCGTATGGGTGAGGAGAGGGAGGTGTATAGGGTCTTAATGGGGAAACCGGAGGGAAAGAGACCACTGGGGAGACCTAGGCGTAGATGGGTGGATAATATTAAGATGGATCTCCAGGAGGTGGGATGTGGGTATATGGACTGGATTGGGCT
>Ga0123352_10005538_pt1 | contig 19046 bp, 11 predicted proteins | sample TergutLab28metaG_FD_89700 | JGI IMG/M metagenome (GOLD analysis project Ga0123352, IMG submission 89700) | Labiotermes labralis P1 segment gut microbial communities from Petit-Saut dam, French Guiana - Lab288 P1 | ecosystem: Host-associated > Arthropoda: Insects > Digestive system > Gut ... | reverse complement strand
CTTACTCCATGGTGCAGAGTCCTTCTTGAGAAGCTAACTGGTTTGCAGCTAGTCAAGAAATTCCCCGCATTTCACGGAACCCGAAGGTTCATTACCGCACTCACAGGCGTCCGCCACCTGTCTATCCTGGGCCAGTCCAATCCAGTCCATGTACCCAGATCCTACCTCCTGGAGATCCATCCTAATATTACCCACCCATCTACGCTTAGGTCTCCCCAGGGGTCTCCTTCCCTCCGGTTATTTTGCCTTATGTTAACGCGTTAAATATGGGTGACCATTTGCAAGGAACAATATAATAGTACCTCTCTACAACAGTTGACCCAGTTACACGTTAAGAGTGAATCACAACTCATTGTTCAGCCCCTACGAAAAAAATATTTTTTTCTTATTCTTTATTGTCATTGGTGTCCCATAGAAATAACTGGCAAGCCTGAAATATTTTAGAACGACGCTTACAAATCAAAATATTATTGACGAGGTATTTAATAAGGAATGAAATTTTAGGAATGGTTGGTACCATTCGATTCACAGTATTTTATTGACAATTTTCTGTTTGAAAAGTGAAGATTAAAATGTATGAAACTATAATTTTGCCTTTTGTTACATGTGGGTGCGAAACTGTGTGTGTAACATTGAAGAAAGAGCGTGGACTGGCGGTGGTAGAATACAGGAAGATAGAGAAATTACATAATGATTGTCTTAATGGTCTGTACTCCTCTCCAAATTTTAGGATGATCAAATGAAGGAGGATGAGGTGGTTTGGAGATGTAGTACACATAGTACAGAAAGGGTCTTGGTGGGGAAATCTGAAGGAAAGGGACCGTATGGAAGATATAGGCGTAGATATGGGAATAATATTAAAATACAAGGTAAAGGAAAAGGTTTGGATGGCGTGCACTGGTTTTATGTGGCTCAGGAAAGGGTCCAGTGACGACCTTTGTGAAAAGGCGCGTTCCGCAAAATGCGGTGAATTTCTTTAACTATCCGAGGCAGTCTCGTCTTCTCAAGGAGGACCCTGCTACATGCAGTTAGTTTTGCCTTTCTTGTTGAGAGTGCACAGAGCTTTCAAATCCGGATAGTTATGACTGTTATTTGTCGGACAGTTTTGCTGTGGGATTGGACAGTATGTACGCAGAAATTACAGAAATGCAAGAAATTTTATTGCACATTATAGGTCTTTCTCCGGTTACAGAAAGTGAAAATGCGCTATATATGACACTGTTTAGCGCAGAACGTTGGAAGTTTGCCTCTCTTGTATAATGGAGTAGAAGTGGCTTTCCCTGTTTTTTATGTTTTCGAATTCCTGCTGTGAATCTGACGTTCGTAGTAGGGTCACGATTCACTTCAGATTCCAGGTTTAAGCGCTACAGCTTGCATTACATTATCTGCAAATGACGTGCAATTCACCTGTGATGCTTAATTACTGCTTTTGTCAACTTACACGTACACTTTTATTTGTCCTTCGTAATTACACTCGCTGTTCAGCTAATGATCGGTTCGATGGTTAATGCCAATGTGCTTTTTATCCACACAAGTTAGTTCGAAGATACAGTTTGTCTAGGAAGTTGTAATTATTTAAGCTTTTGTAGGGTAGGAAGTAAACATGCATGAAGTTTTGTATTTTATGTCATTCTGTGTGTTGTAGGCCTATTAATCAATAAAACTATTGATCAAGAGTTTCGCTAGAGACTCGCTGCAGTCATATCTTTCTCCTATTAACACACTCCGCAGACCCATACAAGACAGACTGTCGCCAGCTTACGTCAGGGATATTTTGATATATATCAAGTGCTTCCTAGGTTAAAAAATATTAGCTAGTAAATGCCATTCGAAAAGAGTGTTCCAGCCCCCCAGAGTAACTGTTTCGGCCATGAACACCACATGGAGTTACACGCTGAGTGTTCTAACCTATATGAAAGGTTTTATGGCCGTCCGTCTTCTGCAGCCTTTCCTCTCTTGTCCAGAAGTTATGTTCAGTAAGGAGTTACAGATCGTAACAGGAGGCAAATTTCTAACAAGCTGGCCTTGTGCTTCATATACGAACTTGCAAGGCCTGCATAATAATACGTAACAGACTGAAGACTGTAAAGAATATTGTTTATGGTACGTCGATATGCGGAGGATCTGAAAAGGATGCCTCTGAGGAGATCACTAATAAGCACAGCCTTCGTAGATTTTTAAATAATTCCCTTCTTATGCGAAATTCTTGTGTTAGACTACGAAATGTAATTGCCATAATAGTATGTAGTGCATTAAAGCCTCATATAGAATGCATTTTGTTAATATTTCGTAATTCTGTATTTGCCGTCTGAATATTCGCAGTAGACTGTATATTAATTCACGGTTTTAACTGATAAATTAGAGACAGATACGGGGCTGAAAGGAATGGAGAAGAGGAAAACGGGTTGAACTATGCAGACAAGAAAGTAATTATTCAACCTCGAATTTTAGCGGACCTCTTCCATTGGCATATTAATCGTCTATGTGCATCTTTCGTCATTGTATGCACAATTTGCACAGTAACGCAAGTCACTTGACCTTATTAAATGACAACCGGGTTCCTATTCGCGTTAAATATTTGGAGTTTACCTTCGATTTGCGTTCGTAACGGCCTTGACTGTCGTCTGTCCTTGTCCAGCCTACGGCCTACACTACAGCCCCACTCTTCTCCCCAACTTACACCACTACTACAGTTGACAAAGAATAGTTTGACTCGTAGAACGTGAATTGTGAATATATCGCCTTACTGACCTGATAATTGGTGTTAGTTTATAAGCCCTTGGATTATTATTATTATATGTGCAGGATATTTGGTTTTATGTTCCTTAAGGGAAGTAAACGATGTTTGCTGTTGTGTTCGAAATTTCAAAACGAAAGAGACGTCTAAAAAAATATAAATACAAAGATTGAAACGTAACAAAAGTATAATTTAGCCGATTCGTGTGTATGAAACTTGGCCGCGTACATTAAGGTAAGAGTGTAGGTTGAGGGTGTTTGAGAAAGATGCTGAGAGGAATATTTGGACCTTAGAAGGAGGAAGCAACATTAGGTTTGAGAAAACTGCGTGATCATTTTTTGATTGGAGGAGAATGAGATGGGAGGGGCGTGTGGCAGTTGTGGGAGAGTAATTCTATTCAAAGTTTAGGTCGAGAAAACCCGAAGACAAGATATTTCTTCGGAAATAGAGGAAGAAACAGCGGGTAAATGTAAAAATACATCCTGACGATATAGTACGGCTTGGTGTGGACTGAGAGCAGACACCCAATACGGGACCTAGGTAAAATCGTGATGAATATTCGGGTTACATAAAATGCGGGGGATTCCTTGAGGAGCTAAGCAACTGTTAGCTTCTCAAGAAGTTCTCTGCTTCATTCGGTTGATTATTAATGGATGTTTGTGTTGAGAATGAAACTGAGAAATTAGTGTCAGATTTCATTGATACTGGTAGGTGCTGTAATACATTAAGGGTATATTAATTGCATGTCGTGTGATTCCTCATCCACATTTTCAAGACTTAGGTTATATAACAATATTATTCATGTTATATAATAGGCGGTGGGCCGGGTAGCTCAGTCGGTATAGCGACTGACTACGGGCTGGACGGTCCGGGGTAGAATCCCGGTGGGGACGAGATTTTCCGCCCACCCAGCCTCCTGTAAAATGGGTACCGGGTCTTTCCCGGGGGTAAAGTGCGGCCGGGGCGTGCTGCTGACCACTCACCCCCTTCTAGTGCCGCGGTCTTGGAAAAGTAGAGCGACACCTCTACCCACCCTCTGGGCCACACCGGGCCTGTAACGGGATCACTTTACCTATATAATAGGCGAGTTACCGATTACTCTGCATTCACCTATTTTTGCTTATTATAAAAAGTAATTCTGCATTGGTTAGTCCAGGGATGACCAACTACCTGAGTGCGACAATGATTCAATACTTAATTGCCCATTATTCATTCCTCACACAACAACAAACTGCACCTGTAACCTCATCATTGAGCGTGTTCTGTCTGTATGTATTTGCCGGTGTGAATATGTAACACTAATGATACGTTTTAGGTATACAGCTCGTTACTATGAATGTATGTGCCCGGCTGCACTCACACACGAATCGTTTGTTTGAGTCACAGCTGATTAGCAGAAAACCAGTGAACCTAAGGCGCGATAAATGTACTGCACCAGATGTGTCGTTCAATTTCCTCACGAGAATTCGATACCAGTTGAACTCCGAACTATGGAACTGTTACTTACGCTGACACTGTTATGGTGATTTCTGATTTTCTCGGAACAGGATGCAAGCAATGTGCAGACCTTTTGAAACTTGAATCACAATGTGACGACCGTGCGAACATTTGATGCCACTTTTGTTAGAGGTAACTAAGCCCAGTAGTTATATGTGCTTAATTCTTTACTTACTTACTTACTTACTTACTTACTCTATGGAGCAGAGTCCTTCTTCAGAAGCTAACCGGTTTTAATCTAGCCAAAAAATTCCCCGCATTTTATGAGTCCGAAGGTTCATTACCGTATTAACAAGTGTCCGACACCTGTCACTATCCTGAACCAGCTCGATCCAGTCCATACCCCCACATATCACTTCATGAAGTCCATCTTAATATTATCCTCCCATCTACGCCTGGGTCTCCCAAGTGGTCTCTGTCCCCAGGTTTCCCCACCAGAACCCTGTATGCACCTCTCCTCTCCCCCATACGCGATACATGCCCCGCCCATCTCATTCTTCTCGATTTCATCACCCTAACAATACTGGGTGAGGAGTACAGATCATTAAGTTTTTCATTATGTAGTTTTTTCTCCACTCGCTTATTACCACGTCCCTCGTAGGCCCAAATATTCTCAACACCCTGTTCTCAAACACCCTCGGCCTACGTTCTTCCCTCATTGTGAGCGACCAAGTTTCACACCCACACAAAAAAAACAGGCAAAATTTTAGTTTGTATATCTTAATCTTTAAATTTTTGGTTTGCAAACTGGAAGACAAAAGATTCTGCACCGAATAATAGCGAGCATTCCCTGACTTCACTCTTGCTCTTAATTTCTTCCTGAATAGAATTTTGATTTGTTAAGGTTGTTCCCAAATATTTTAACTCTTGCAACCTTTCAAAGGAACTGTAATTAATCTTTATATTGTGACTCCATCCTACAGTCTGATTCGAGACATGACCATTTACTTAGTCTTATCAGCATTTACGTCTAGTGCAATCCCCTCCCTAGTAACTACTAAAGCTTCTGCGTTTTTCTTTATAGTATGCACGCTTCCTCCCAATATATTAACATCATAGCATAAACCAGAAGCTGATGTGTACCATTTAGTCGAGTAGTTATGTGAAAATTAATGATACTGTAATGTTAGAACTTAAACATACCCAGAGCTTATTTTTTGTGTTAAAAATTTAAATGTGGCAAGAGTGCAGACATTTCGATGTTATGGATAACAAACAGTATAACCAACTTGTTACGAATGACAGTCCGCACATAAGTACTTTTGTATGCTGTGTTGGTTATATTGTAATTCACTGTCAGTTTGTGCATGGACAGAAATGAAACATTATAAGGTCTTGAGGTTATTTAATAGTATACCAACTGATGCACATACATAAAACTTTTTCATATTAAAACACCAAAATTTCTCCGACATGTTTCGATCCAAAGATCATCCTTAGGGAGCTACACTTTCCTTGCTAAAGTCACTTTTAAAAACTAGTTACTGATTTCTTTCGTTATATAATCCTGGTTCTGTGGCAGCATGTCTTGTTGTGTAAGGGTATGTTGCTAAGAGTGCCCAACTGCGGGTGTGCGTCCTGTGCTTGCAGTGCGCAGTCTGCACTCTTGGCAACGTACCCTTACACAACAAGACATGCTGCCACAGAACCAGGATTATATAACGAAAGAAATCAGTAACTAGTTTTTAAAAGTGACTTTAGCAAGGAAAGTGTAGCTCCCTGAGGATGTCTTTGGATCGAAACATGTCGGAGCAATTTTAGTGTTTTAATGTGAAAAAGTTTTATGTATGTGCATCAGTTGGTATACTATTAAATAATTCGACGATATGCACGGTGCAGCAACAAGAATGGTTTTGAGGTTATGTTGAACTCGGAGCTGTCTGGTGACGGGACTCTACACCCCGTAGTACTGAATGTTATACACGAAAATGATTGTATGTAGAGATTAATTTGAAAGGGGTTGTAGGGGGGGGGCACTTAAGCGAGAATTAAAACGGGTTTTACGTACCGTATGTAGGCCCTACGGTAGTCGCTGTACGAGCCTTTGTGCGCAGGTGTGGAGAGTGAGCCGTGTTGTCGCGACGGTACTGTATGTGTATTGCATGTAATGACTGCAAAAAAAGAAAAGTTACGTAGCATAAACGAATATGTAGATGTGTTTCTTTAGATAACTTGCTGATACGGGCATGAAAACTAATGGCCTCTAGCCGTTTTATTTCTGAAATTAAATCATTTCAGTTTCTCATATTCTCTAAATGATTTTCCAACGTTAATGGTGGAGTTCTTTCATCTCTTACCATCTGTAGAGTAATAAAAATTGAGAAACATTATACTTTGTCATTGTGACTGTAAATTATTCTTTATTGCTAGCTAAACATCCATGTTGTGTTATTGTTCATGCTTGTGCATATATATAGCTGTTCTTAGCTCCTACACAAAGCTGCTGTGACGCTGTCGGACGTGATACGTAGGTCTCGGAGACGAGCACATTGCTAAGAAGTCTCCGAAGTGAGCAGTAGGTCCTGTCGAATAGCTGCTTAACCTCATATTTTGCCACTGTTGTCACCATTATGAGTGTGTCTGTGTGGTTTAGGTCCTGGAACCTATTCGTTTATAGCTCGAGATTTTCTTGGTTCTTCCATCTTCGTCTAGGTTGTTCTATGTCCCGTCGTCCCTTGTGCTGGTATTGGAGAGCTAATCTTGGTAGTCGATCTATTTCCCTTCATTTCAGGTGATCTATCCATTTTTTTCTGATATGCTTTCAAATCTTCTGCTACTTTGTATATTTTCCGTCTGTTTCGGATTGTAGAGTTCCAGTAGCAGCCTTAAAAGTCTCATTTGTACCGCTTCCATATTTTCGGCGTCTTAGGAGTATCCGTAACATAAACCTTGGACGTGCTTATTTTACCTGTTAAATTCGTATGTTGTGCAATTTATTCTTGTATTTTACAAGAGCGTTTAGTACAGAAACCGGTCTGTGTGTGTGTGTGTGTGTGTGTGTGAAATTCGAGGTATAATATTGCCGTCTTCTAGCACATTCGGACAGTCTTCACCCTCCCGCGTTTATTCAATGGATACCGGCAGTTTTTTACTTTTGTTAAAGCGGCCGGGGCATGAAGGTGACCACACATCTCCATCTAGTACCGAAGGTGAGAATGAGTGGAGCCTTACTTATAACCTCCGCACAGGAGCAACATGACGTTTACTTTTTCCTTAATTACGCGTTCAAAATTGAATGTATTTATAATGTCGAATGTGATAATGGATAATGACTGGGAATTGTGATTTGACAGAATACGGAAGGACGCTGTTAGCAACATTTTCTGTTAAGGCAGACTCTTGACATTTATCTGCAGTGATTGAGAAAAGGGCGAAAGTTCTGGCACCTTAGTCGACCTCCGGACCTTGAATTGTAACTAGTAGTGTGAGGCGTTCGGTAATAGTGGTAACCTGTCGTGTAAAGCGTTCTGTAATATTTGTAACCTGGATTGTAAGACTTTCGGTAATAATTGTAACCTGGTGTGTAAAGCGTTCGGTAATGATGGTAACCTGTCGTGTAAGGCATTCAGTAATAATTGTACCTGGGAGTGTAAGTTGTTCGGTAATAATTGTAACCTGGAGTGTAAAGTGTTCTGTAATATTTGTAACCTGGAGTGTGAGACTTTAGGTAATAATTGTAACCTGGAGTGTACAGCGTTCTATGATAATGGCAACCTGTCGTGTAAGGCCTTCGGTAATACTTGTAACCTGGCGTGTAAGGCTTTTTGTAGTAATTGTAACCTGTAGTGTAAGGCGTTTGGTAATAATGGTAACCTGCAGTACAACAATAATGGCAATAATAATAATAATAATAACTGGGAGTGCGAGGCCTTTCTTGATAACTGTAGAGTGCAAGGCTTTAGGTTCTAATTCTGAAGCGGTGCCCCTTCGACTATAGTGGATACAGACTCTGAAAATACAGTGTCCTTGGTGAACAATTCCTGGTGCTTGCATCCTCACAACAAATGCGTGTTTTATTTCTGTAGATTCATAGGCCTGCATTGTATACAGTGATATTAATGCTGGAATAGGCCTACATGCCGCAGGGAGCATGCTGCTACTTCTGTGAGGACGTGTCTTGGCTGTTTGTATTCCATTGCTCCGGTTGGTTTCAGGATTTGCGTTTAAGCACACAAACACCGACTGTTTGTGGTGAACGTGTTTTGTTTTCGCACTGAAGGAAAAGTGGGTGTGTTTTGTTGGGATAGGAGGTGGTCGGTAGCGAGGGTTTGGGGTTGCCTATGTATATGTACGTATATATACCTCGACAAATGGGGAGGAAGTCATTAACCCGGTAAGGAGCAGTAATTAAACACGCCGTCTTGTGTGGTGGTGGTGGTGGTGGTGCTGGGTATACGAAGAAACTGCGACAAACTTAGCCCCTTTCCTCCGAACTACCTAACATACCCTCATATCCAAACCTCTTCCAACTACTCCCCACTAAGACACAAAGTTCTGATATAATGTGTGTGCGCGCATGTCTTCATTATTCACCCGTAATGTGTTTCCTTATTCGCAGCGTATAGCATTGCTCTTTACTTTATAATAAGACCAGAGAGTGCGAATGAACAGTCCGCGTGTGGAGGAGATATAGAGGAGGTATACGGTATATAGATTAGGGAGATGCGAGGGTCGAGAGCGGAAACGCTTTTGCTTTGAGGTCTTGGAGCGGTAGGGGTTCGTGCATCTTGAAAGAACTGTCTCCAATAGGGGAGAGGTTTTAAACTCTGACTACAAATTTGTTGACAGATTTATTCCCTGTACAGACCAGCTCACGTAATTTGAATATTTACCTAGTAGAATGGCCAACGAAATTTCGTCGGGAAATTGACAGTTCCCTTCTGTAGTAAAACCAACTAGATGCACCAATATATCAAATTTATTTTAATTTGGAATGGCACTCTACATGTTTCGGACGGTCTTTCCGTCCATCATCAGGAGTTCAAGTCTGTACATACAGCAACAGGCATTTGTCAAATAGATACTGTGTCTGCTTGCTAGCGGGTACGAGATGGAACTAGTTTGTTTGACAAATGCCTGTTGCTGTATGTACAGTCTTGAACTCCTGATGATGGACGGAAAGACCGTCCGAAACATGTAGTGTGTCATTCCAAAATAAATAAATTTGATACATTGGTGCATTATTTGGTTTTAATTTAGAAATAATATTACGATGCACGGCCCTATGAACGTCATATTTGACAGTACGCATCTGTGGCGACAGTTTCCACAGATTATCCTTTCGTTGTAACATTGTTATACATTACAGCCTTTTAGAGTTACTTGAAAATACGATGTCACTGAATATCCACACCGCGAACTGGGAACCTTGGTAAAAGCTTGGCAGAATAAGCGATTCCTGCTGATTGTAGCTAACTTGCAAATCTTGAGATTTTCACGATGGTGTGGTTGCGGACTCCTTTCATCCGGGACGGTGCTTTTTAAAAAATTTTTTTCCTTTCATCCGGGACGGTGCTTTTTAAAAATTTTTTTCCCTCGCCTACCACACATGCTACAAAACGCGCACGCGCACCACTAGCTACTGCCAATATTAATGCCTACTTTCAGGATACTGATATTCTGGAATGTTTCTCAGTAGAAACCCCAAATTTCGCAATTGCTACTTCTGTATTTTAACGCGATAAAACAATAGAGGACAGTCTGTATTTGTACTCGAACACTGAAATAGTATCTTTATATGCTTTGGGGGGCCGGGGTAGCGTAGTCGGTATAACGACTCGCTACGGGCTGGAAGGTCCGGGGATCGTATCCCGGTGGGGGACGAGTTTTTCCGCACCCGTCCAGACCGGCCCAGGGGTCCACCCAGCCTCCTATACAATGGGTACCGAGTCTCTTTCCCCAGGGGTAAAGTGGCCGGGGAGTGGCTTTGACCACCCACCCCCATCTAGCGCCCTCTGGGCCTTCGTGGCAGGTTCTAGGGCGAACTTTACCTTTACCTTTACTTATGTACTATATAAATGTTTTATGTACATTTATAACACTTTTAATAGTACACTTAAAAGAATTCTAAATGTCTTCACATACCACCAGTCAGCCATCTGCGTACCACCAAGGGTACTTGTATTACCGTTTGAAAAACCCTGGTCTAGGCTATGACGCCGCGTTAGTGGGTGATCGGTTCAGACGCTTCGAAGTAACATAGTGCCTTAAGCTTTAAGGGTCTGGAGTTCTGAGAAGACAGATAACTTCTTCCGTACGTAAAAGTCTAGGTGTCTAGACTGCAATATCCGCTAGAGCAAATTACCTCCCACTACCGTGTATTGCTGCCATTTCCTGTGCGCTAACTATTGTCGTCTCGTCAACGTAATGCCAGGCATACTAACAACAGACCAACAAACGGACAAATACTGCCTATTTCGACTAATTGTAGGCCTATGTTGATTCTGTTCGCCCTTGTGTCTGTCCCGTACACGCAGTACGGATAAAAAGCTGCGTGCCACTTCCGACACTGTGTGACAATTGATATGATGTAAGACTGTTTACTTCGTAAAGGGACGAAACTATATAAATTACCGCTCCATTTCCAAAATCTTTAGTTCTTCTCTGCCACCATCCCAGTTCCTTTCGTCTTATGCTGGTTGCATCTCCTGCTGCGAACTTTATGGAGTTGTGAGGGAGTGTTGTTTCTGGAGCTAAGTTTGAGGGAAGATTTTAGTTGGGGTGTGGTTTGAACCCGTGTTCAAGTTGGTAAAGGAGGTTATGTTCAGGCGCGCCAAGTTATGTTTTCTGATTTGTGACGTAGCTGCGGTTGATGTCTGGATGGATGGAGGGGAGGAAGGAAGGGACCCGCGTTAGCTCTGCAGAGATTAAGGAAAACCGCCTGAGCAGATCTCTACCTCCTCCATGAATATTAAGCTGTTACTGTGCACATTGAACTGCGTAAAAGTTATGAACCAAAGCAGAAATGTATTAACTTAGTGTATTATTGTATAATTAAATTTCTATGTTGCAATAAATTCTGCAGATGAACGACTTCCTATGGCAGATGGGCTTGTAAATGAATTTAGATTAATTTGTACGTCTCTTTTTGTTATATGCATGGGTTTTAGGCAGTTGCGTGTGTGCTGACACGCATAATGTCTCAGCGTTAAGATTTTTAGGCTTGTGTGAGGAGGCTGTGTTGAAAATGTGATGGAAATTATGAACTGCATAGATGATGGCCTTTTTTATTTGTATTAGATATCTGTCCAGATACGGAACGCATTATTTCTGTAACATCACTGTTACTTTTAGATGTGCAGCGTCTCAGTCAGTAGTGTACTGGGACTGAAGAATGACCTGGGTTCTGTTCCTGGTGACAGTGAATATTTCTCTCTGCGCCACAATGTACAGACCATCCTCTATTCATTGGGGCGGGGGGGGGGATGCAGGGCAGGGACATTTCCCCGTGGTTGAAGCGAGTGGTATTTGAAGCTGACCAGTCGGTGTCGAGTTCATAATTTGTGGAGCCTTCACTGTCCCATCGCTTGGGTTTAATTAAACGCATGGGGCAACTGTACGGTTTTGGTATACCAGTGTTTGTATTTACTTCTAATCTACGCTCAGACCATTGTTCAAATAGGCCTAGTTTCCCTAAGATCGTTGGCGACATTGATTTTCCAGAGAAACCCACAAATTTGTTGAATCTGATCCTAATCTCTGCATCCAGTTTGCATGTGCGTAACCCAGTACAGTCGTCTGTGTAATTCATATATTTTTATTACAGTGTTTTAGAAGTGCGCGTCTAAGCTTTGAATTGTCCTTTCTTATATTGTGTGGATGTGACATATGCATTAAAAATCGATGGGCCCTTTACCGGGGTTTCAGGAAAAATGAATGCTATTCCGCTGGACCCTTGACGTCACGTACAGATCACACCCCTGTCAAGGACACAGTGTTCTTTACAAACTTTAAAAAGAGGCATAATCCTTTTCAGACTAACATTCATTTGAAGTGCGTGGAAACTTAAGTTCCTTTCTCACAGAGAACACTTCTGGTCTTTGCTAGGAAAACTAACACGTTAATGATCTTTGGGGAGATAATCTATACTTATTTTGAGAACTAACGCCATGGGTGAGGAGAGGGGGTGTATAGGGTCTTGGTGGGGAAACCGGTGGGAAAGAGACCCCTGGGGAGACCTAGACGTAGATGGGTGGATAATATTAGGACGGATCTCCAGGAGTTGGGATGTGGGTATATGGACTGGATTGGGCTGGCCCAGGATAGAGACAGGTGGCGGACGCTTGTAAGTGCGGTAATGAACCTTCGGATTCAGTGAAATGCGGGGAATCTCTTGACTAGCTGCAAACCAGTTAGCTTCTCAAGAAGGACTCTGCATCATGGAGTAAGTAAGTAAAGGAACACATAAATTTGCTGTACGCAAAGTAAAACATTTCTTAATGCTACAGCAGGTGGCCCATATATCATGGGTAACACATGAGAGAGGGACTTTATAACACCTTAAAGACGAAGCGCAGACTGCTTTATTTAAAGACTCAGTCCGTACCGCGCAGTAAACACTTTTCATCTCGGTTATAAACCCAGTCAGTTTATGATGTAAGTGGCACAAGTCGCTGTTTGTTCTCAGGTAAATACGGAACACACAAACACCGTGTGGGCAGAGCGTACAGTTGTTGAATGTTAAACTGGTGGTGCGTCACGTAACCAGTAGGCTTTAAGAAGTTATTGTAATACTAATTTGTACGTCAGCACAACTGTTTTTATTACACAAGGTAATATGCAGTCTACATGTTTCGACTAATAGTCATCTTCAGGCCTATTCTTTACAGGTTAAGTCACAGGATGCTGTGCACACATTGGGATCCCAGTGTGTTTACATCAGTGAAATATTTAAGCCAAATCATTTGCCTAGGAAAGTAAAATTTGCAAAGTATGTAACTAATTGGTTAAAATACATTTTAAAAATCTAAAAAAAATAGTATATTGGTGTTTACCGTTTAAAAAATGTAGGTCCCGTTATAACGGGACCTACGTTTTTAAATGGTAAACGCCAATACACTATTTTTTAGATTTTTTAAATGTATTTTAACCAATTGGTTACATACTTTTCAAGTTTTACTCTCCTAGGCAAATGATATGGCTTAAATATTTCACTGATGCAAACACACTGGGATCCCAATGTGTTCACAGCATTCTGTGACTTAACCTGTAAAGAATAGGCCTTAAGATGACTATTAGCCGAAACATGTAGCCTGCATATTACCTTGTGTAATAAAAACAGTTGTGCTGACGTAAAAATTAGTATTACAATACGTATCCAAGCACTTCGTGGTGTCTTCGTTCAAGTTTAAGAGGTTAAGCATTAAAATGTCTCTCAGAATATAACATGCCGAAAGTAAGTTGCAAAAAGCAGTTCTACAACCACTACTTTATAAATTTTCTTTATAAATTTTGATATTGTTCATTCCGTGCATTGTTCTTACAATCAATCACATTTACAAACAGATACACATAATAGGATTACAGACTGCGCATCGTTTTAATACAGTCTGTAATCCTACTGTGTGCATTTGTTGGTAAATGTGATTGCTTGTAGTTCATCATCATCATTTAAGAATACACTTCCTTCGGACATGTGAATCAGATGTTGGAAATTAGTTTCGAATTTTGGTTGGAATATCTAAAAAGCCCGTACTTAGGTCATATAGGTTTTGATAGGAACGTGATACTGTATTAATCCTTTAAAGACGAAACGTGTCTGTTATATTTAAGCACTCAGTTCATACCGCGCAGTAAACACTCTCAACCTCGGTTATGAAAAACAATCAGTTAATGTTGTATAAGGCAAAAGTCGCCGTTTGTTCTGAGAAAAATGTGCAACATCTAAACGCAATGTGAGCTCCATGTAGAATGTTTGAATGCTGGATCGGGTAGTATGTAAAGTAACCGCTAGGCTGTAAAAGGTAAAAACTGTTGATAGGGCGGTAGAATTTTAAGGTACAGACGGGATTATAACTGTGTGGTAGGCCCCAGTAACGGAATTTTACGAAGGAGTTGAAAACTGTGGATTGCATAAGAGCATGAAATTTATTATGCAGAGTATATGTTAGTCTTAAGACGCACTTTATGCGTTTGAGTTAAATGCGCCGTAATACATGGTTTCGGGGATTCCACGGCGATGACTATGAAGATTAGGCTTACTGTGTTACGTGATGTGACGTCACGTGGTCTGGCTGGTGTTTACTGGCATTTCAGAGCAACCTGCACCCTCCTTCGTTAGGGATCCTATCTTCATTTTTGTTTTCATCGATAGGTGTTTGTGTTGTAATGCTGGTAGTTTGTTTTAGTGCCTGGGGTGAAGGCTTCTTCCTGGCTGTACAGACTGCAATCATCGGTGCTCTAATTCCTCTCTTCGGACGATCTGCCAAAGAAGCTGTGCTGTTCATCGTTTCCTACCTGGCAGTCTGCGTCATACTCATGGGAGGGTATACATCTGTCAGCGTCCTCTGGTCTCTGCAGGCCCTGAATGTGCCCATCATTTGTGTTAGTAAGGTAAGTGTTTATTTTCGGAAAAACGAAATAACCTTATAAAGGCCTGTGCTAAGTTGCGGTGACTGAAGCCTGGCATTTCAAGATAAATTTTTATTTAATACGGTAAGACGGAACAGTGAAACACATTGTATCTTGCAAACAATTAGTGTATGTTTTTGACTTGGTGTATCATTTCACTGTACTGTCTAAGACAGATAAATTGAAACATGCGGGATGAGGTAGCGGAGCAAAGAGGCGGGAAAAGGCAGCCATGGGTATGAGGCCCATTACTTAGGAAGGGGTAGGTACGTCATAAAACAACCGTCTTTGTATCCTATATATTATGCTGACGACAACATGTTTCGGCCACTGTGGGTCATCTTCAGGTCACAAAAATATAATGAGGAGAACTGTACAGTGTATGATCATTAGTATAGGTGCATATTCTAAACTTTCAACGAGATCTCGTTGTTTGGTTTATCCATATTGAACTAATAGTATCTCCTATAAGTAAAGTACATTGAATTTAATGGATATATATATATGTTGTACTTTATGTCTTACAAAAGGTGCATTAAGTTAATATTGTGTATGTGTAAGTAATACACTCCATATGGGGTTAAATGTGTGTTTTGACGTACCTACCCCTTCCTAATAGCGAAAACACATCGGGGATGATGCAACCTAAAGTCAGATTACTCTGAATGTAAAGCGAGTGAATGAACATCAGTCCCAAACACAGTGGCGTCTAGAAGAGTTGAAAAAATATTTCTTTACAGTGTATATTATAATTTTTTTTCTCAGATAGTATTCACTGACCCATGCTGTCTCGTCAGGCAGAAATCCAAACTCATATTATCCGCACTTCTTAAATACCTTCTACGTATCAGGTTATCATTCCTGGACAGTAAACCCCGTAGGTCGCCAACGTCACGGTAATTTGATATCAAAGAAGATGTGAAAACGCCCCTGGAGGTTTATAAAGCGCGTGGAGTTGTGGGAAGCGTGATTCTGTTCGTGTGTCTTAATGCGGATTACATTACCCGACCGTTGATTCATATTTTATCTTGTGTTACGACAGCGTGCACTGTGCTAGGTTGGTAGGCCCTGCTTGCCTACCAGACGGCACGGTGTAGTAACACAAACGACCATAACATTGAGTGCTGCTGAATTTTATTGGGTCCTGACGATGCCAATTACATCCCGCATGGAATCTCATCGACTCTTTATACTTCGTTCATTGTCGTGTACCAAAACTACTGTACGTTCAGAATCCCATGCGTTGTTACGGTACACGCATAAATGTAATTTTATTTACGCCCACAATAAAAGTGCTGGATTCCCTGCGCCGGTATTGACTACATGCACAAATGCGCAACGGCATTGTGTAAAGTTGACCCTAGAACAAGCCATGAAGACCCAACAGGGAGTAGGGAATAGCTCTACTCTTTCTTTAACCCCGGTGCTAGATGGGGTGGATGGTTAATGCCACGCCTCTGCAGCTTTACCCCCGGGAATAACCCGGCACCCATTGTGTAGGAGGTTGGGTTGGCCCCAGGGGCGATCTGGACGCGTGCAGAAAATCTCGCCTCCACTGGTATTCGATGCCCGGACTGTCCAGCCCGTAGCGAGTCGCTATACCGACTACGCTGTCTCGGCCCTAATATTATCCGCAGTTATTTTGTACCGAATTTTATCAGTATCGAACGAAAAATTGAGGAAGTGCGAGTAGCATTTCAATACGTACGTCAGAAAAGAATGGCTTTCGCGGCACAGATGTTATAGAAACAGACGCTTGCCTGACGGTATTGCGTGGAGACCTGAACCGAGTTACACTGACATCGGTCAAGAAGTTTGGAAAGTACGCTAGGAATCTATTCACGCCTTTTCTACTGTCATTAATGGGAGTGCAGTGAACGTTATTTTGTCAAAGTAACGAAGCAATGAGGAGGCAGAGTGTGTACCTGTTCTTTATGTTCGAAACTATCCTCTTGAAATGTGATTGATGAACTGAATTTACCAACTAGTCTGTCTTTTTTTTTTTTAAACAAAAGTCGAGTACTTCGAACGAAAGAACCAGCTGTTCGGTTTAATTCATGCAGTAATTCCCTGCAGTAGGATTGTGTCATACCTTTTGATACTGTCTGGTAAGTAACTTGGTACTGAGGCTTAGCGTACTTCCTGTATTTTTATTTTCAATTTAAACAGTCGTGTGTTTCTCAAACTTCAAAATGGAAGACATAATGTGCACGTTCTTTTTTTCCGTTGTATATATCCGTCAAATTCAAAACACTGTTTTTATTCTCTTTTTTGTGTCCCTGTTTGGTCATCTCAGCGGACACCGTCGTGGATTTTATCGTAGAAAGTAAATCAAATTTGTTTTAGAACTATGTTATTTGGTGTCGCTTGAAAATATGCAGTCACTGTTATGAAATTTCAGGTTTGTCAGATTCTGTTGACAAAGAATTTTGAGTTGTTGATTAGTGACCAGGGGCTTCCAAATGAGTAGGGAAGGAAATTTTAAGTCTGTATTTTTTTGTGTCAATCCGTGTGTTCCTTAACACACCAGTTTGCATTGCTCGTTTTGTATGTTATACAATCTAGTGACGTAGTCGTATTAAATCTTTGTGAAAGTATTAAAATGTAGGGGTATGTGGCATTAACCTTTGGCGCCGGAATTATTTTTTTAATTTTAGCACACCCTGTATATAAAATATGAATAATACATGAACCAAATACGTTTAAATTATGAAATAAACTGCATTTTGAAGAGAAAAAACGGAGAGTATACACTATGCTTAAAATATTCAGTACCTATATTTGTTGAATAATTATATAAAATGCAACTTTGGAGGTTAGCGATGCGGTACGACCACGATAGTTGACATTAGACGTCTAAAGGTTAAAGAGATTGCCTTCTTCTTGGGTGTGATACCGTGTAATCTTGTATGTTTCGGAGGAGTATTCCGCTACATTCGTAGGGATAGAGAGATAACTGATTCTACCGTGGCGTTGATAAGTCCTTAGCCCGACCAGGAAGGAAACAAGCTCGGAAGCATGTCAGGGACGCGCACAATTTCAACAAAATGGAGACGCAAGCTGTCATCATTTTTTTTTTCTGCAAGGCAAGGCGCCGAAGGAAATTCATGCCATTCTGACAGAAACATTAGCTCATTTCCTTCCTGGTCGGGCTAAGGACTTATCAGCACCTCTGTAATTCCTAAACCGTGAAAATCTGACTCTTGCTGCTACCCGCAGTTTCGTGTCCTATTCTGTGAGAAAGACTTTACCTTCTGCCATCATTCTTGATTTTCGCATGTCTTAAAGAAAGTGTAGGGTTCTTTGCTATTCCTTGAAAGTGAATCGTAATTGAGACCCAAAAATGTAACTCATATTGACATTTTTCAGTGCAGCCATTAATATAAATGCATACAATTGATTGTAATTAACAAACGTAGGAATTTTTATACACGTGAAGTGTTATAGCATTACGTTTCAACAATAATTTAAAAGTTCAATTGAAAACTCATCAGTCAGCGGCACTGCAGCCACAGTTTGTATTATCGAAGCTTTGGGAATTCGGTTTGCGTAATGATTACAGCCTAAAGGAAAAGCGCACTCCACTGGTACCTAATGACATTTAAAGCTGTAGCTTCATGACTTCGAGGCGCCGCGAGGAGAATTGTTATACCCACGCAAGCTAAGAAGGATTTGACTAAGTGGGCTTAGTCCTTTCTATTATTTCATGTTTCGTATTATACAGGATGTATCTAAATTGTTTGGACAAGCTTCAGGAGTGATGTCTGCACACAAAAACAAAAAAAAAAGTGCACCTCAATATATGTCCACAAACGGTTTGTTTTCGAGGTACAGCCCAAAACATGTTGACCGGTTCAGCTGAGGTTATCAACATAAATACTTTTTTTTTTAATCCCTTTGTTTATACTCTCGGTCTGTAGTAGACCTTTAGTACATGTGTGGAGAAATTAGTACAACAGTCAGGTACAGAGTCATGTTGAGGGGTATTCCAGTGAATACCCTCAGTTAACAGGAACTTTTAAGTTATGAATCTGTTAGGCAGATCAAACGGTGAATAGCGGCATAGTCTGGCTGGGCCTTGCTTCGCGAGGAGGGAGGTCGTGGGTTTATTTGGGTGCAACTCTATTTTGGCTTTATAGTTGGTACTAAGCCGTGTGATTTCTTCCCTTATAGTTGGTATTTGAAGATCAGTGTGTAGCATATAGTTGGGTATGTACCACGGTGCGTCGGTCGCCATCCTGAG